>Ga0247831_1000055_pt1 | contig 212904 bp, 189 predicted proteins | sample LaCruzMarch2015__9_FD_192406 | JGI IMG/M metagenome (GOLD analysis project Ga0247831, IMG submission 192406) | Freshwater microbial communities from meromictic Lake La Cruz, Castile-La Mancha, Spain - LaCruzMarch2015_1m | ecosystem: Environmental > Aquatic > Freshwater > Lake | place: Spain... | reverse complement strand
CACGACCTCGAGATCCGTGGTGCGGGCGAGGTGCTGGGCGAAAACCAGAGCGGCAACATGATGGAAGTCGGCTTCCAGCTCTACAACGAGATGCTGGCCGAAGCGGTGCGCTCACTGAAGCTGGGCAAGGAGCCCGATCTGATGTCGCCGCTGTCGGTGACCACCGAGATCAATCTGCACTCGCCGGCGCTGCTGCCCAACGACTACTGCGGCGATGTGCACACCCGGCTGAGTCTGTACAAGAAGCTGGCCAGCGCTTCGAAGAACGAACAGATCGACGCGATGCTCGAGGAGATCACCGACCGTTTCGGCAAGCTGCCAACGCAGGGGCAAACCCTGTTCGACGTGCACCGGCTGCGTGTGCTGGCCAAGCCGTTTGGCGTGATGAAGATCGACGCAGCACCGGCCTTGACGGTCATCAGCTTTCGGCCCAACCCGCCGGTTGACGCCATGAAGATCATCGAACTGGTGCAAAAAAACCGCCACATCAAGCTCGCCGGCAACGACAAGCTGCGCATCGAGCGCGCCACGCCTGCAGCCAAGGACCGCGCGCAGACCATCCGCGACGTGCTGCGCGCGCTGGGCCAGCCCACCAGCGATGACGTTGCAGCAGCCCACATCCCGCCCGCGCGGCCACCACAAGCCCTCACGGGAAGACCGAAATGACAGCTGAATTCGCGCCCGGCCTGATCGTTCAGGGACTCAAACCACCGTTGCGTCTGGGTGACTTCAAACTCATCGCGTTCGACATGGACTCGACGCTGATCAACATCGAATGCGTCGACGAGATTGCCGATGCCGCCGGGCGCAAGGCCGAAGTGGCCGCCATCACCGAAGCCGCCATGCGCGGCGAGATCACCGACTACAAAGACAGCCTGCGCCGGCGCGTCGCGCTGCTGCAAGGCGTGCCGGTGACGGCGCTCGAGCAGGTCTACGCGCAGCGGCTGCAGCTCAATCCCGGCGCCGAAACGCTGGTGCAGGCCTGCCAGGCTGCAGGACTGAAGACGCTGCTGGTGTCAGGCGGTTTCACCTTTTTCACCGACCGCATCCGCGACCGTCTGCGGCTCGATGCGGCGCGCTCCAACGTGCTCGAGGTCGAAGCCGGCGTGCTCACCGGTCGCATGGTCGATCAGCCCTGGGGCGACATCTGCGACGGCGAGGAAAAGCGCCGCACGCTGCTGGCCACCTGCGCCGACATGGGCATCAGCGCGGCGCAGGCCATCGCTGTGGGCGACGGCGCCAATGATCTGCCGATGATGGGCGTGGCCGGGCTGTCGGTGGCCTATCACGCCAAACCGCGTGTGCGCGAGCAGGCGATGGTGGCGATCAACGAAGGCGGGCTCGACCGCCTGCTCGAGGTGCTGCGCGCCTGAGTCGAATCACACCGGCGCGGGCATCACCACGATGCCGTCCTCGTCGGCCACCAGCCATTCGCCGGGGCGCACGGTGACGCCCTGAATCTGCACCACCACATCGCGCAGGCCCTGGTTCTTGCGGTCGGTGGGCAGTGGCATCAGGCCCAGCGCGCGGATGCCCACGTCGGCAGCGGCGAGCTCGGCGCTGTCGCGCACGCAACCATCGACCACGATGCCGGCCCAGCCGTTTTTCGCGGCACCCGCAGCGATGTTGCCGCCAACCAGCGCGCGGCGCAGCGAAGCGCCGCCGTCAACCACCAGCACGCGACCGGCGCCGCGTTCTTCCAGCGCGGCCTTGACCACCGAGTTGTCATCTAGGCAGCGCACGGTGCTCACGGGCCCGGCAAAACGCGTGCGCGCACCGTAGTTCTTGAACACCGGCGGCAGCGCGCGGAAAGCGCCGCTGGTGTCGGTCTTGTACTGGTCGCCCAGATCGCAGGTGCTGGTGCAAGGCTGGGCTGAGGAGGGGTTGGCAGCGTTCATCGCATCGAGATCAAGGTGGGGGGATGGCCACACTGTGCCACGCGCCCGGGCGCGACCGCTCGTCCGAGCGCAAGGCGCGGCTCAGGCCGGCGACGTCGAGGCGGCCACACGCCGACGGTGGATGTCAGAACCCACCGCGGCCGCCGACACCACGCCCAGCGCCAGCGCGAGTGCCGAGCCGTGGAACACGCCACTCGGCCAGCCGTGGTCGAGCAAGGAACCGAACAGCGGAGCGGCCAGCGCAAAGCCGAGGTCGAGAGCCGAATACACCGTGCCGTAGACGCGGCCGGTGGCGCCCGGCGGCGCCGCACGCTTGATGAGCATGTCGCGAGATGGCATCGCAATGCCGACGCCAAAGCCCGACACAGCCACCAGCACGACCGCCCACACGCCAGGCACCACGCCCGTGCCCACCAGCACCAGCAGAGCGGCCGAGGCCAGCAGGCATGGGCCGATGATGCGTTCGAGCCGCTCGCTGCGAGACACCAGAAAGCCGCCGATCACGATGCCCACGGCGCCAAACAGCATGAAGCCGGTGACCACCAGCGAGGTGGTCGACAGCGGCAACCCGGCGATGATCTGCAGCGCCGGGCTGCCGAAACTCTGGATGGCGCTGAGCGCGAAGCTCGACCACAGGAAAAACGAAAAGCACAGCCACAGCGCGGGCATGCGCAGGAAGGCCATCGGGTGTTGGGACGCCAAGGCTGGCGCTCCAACCGCTGCAGACAACGGAACGTGCACCGCGTGACCCCGGCTGTCGTCGAGGGCGTCGCGCTGCCACCACATCACCGCGAGCACCGACAGCGCCAGAACAGACGCACCCGCAGCGGCCACGCGCCAGGACCCGAACACGGTAGCCAACCCGGTCAGGAACACCGGCGCCAAGGCCCAGCCGAGGTTGCCGGTGAGACTGTGAACGCTGAAGGCGTGACCCAGGCGCTTGAGCGACACGCGGCGGTTCAAGATGGTGAAGTCGGCTGGATGGAAAGGGGCGTTGCCCAGACCCGCCAGCGCTGCGGCCAGCATCAGCCCGGCATAGCCCGTGGCCATCGACAGCGCCAGGCCCGACAGCGCAAAGCACGCCATCGCGGCGAACAGCACCGGCCGCGCGCCGATGCGGTCGACCACAAAGCCGGCAGCAGCCTGACCGCTGCCCGACACCACGAACAGCGTGGTCACCAGCAAGCCGAGTTCGGCGTAGCTGAAGCCGAAATCGTGAAGCAGCATCGGGAACAGTGGGGGCAGCAGCAGATGAAAGAAGTGCGAGGTACCGTGCACCAAACCGACCAACGAAATCGTGCGGACGTCTTCTCGCAATGAGGCGTCGCTGGCGTCAGTGGTGGAAGGTGCATTCATCACGGGCTGATTGTCGAACACCCAGCGCCGCAGCCACCGACCGGCTGCGGCCGTCAGCCACTGATTGCGCCTTTCAAGCGCAGATAATCGCCGGCGCGCCAAAGTCGCCAGATTCAGTCTTACAAGGAATCCCATGAACCCGCTCAACCCTTTTGAACAACAAATCCTCGAAGCTTTCATGAAGGGCAATCAGCCCGAACTGGCCGTGTTGCGCCAACAAATCACCAAGCTGCAGGTCCGCAACCGCACCCACACCGGCATCGGCTGCTTCGTCGACTTCCAGTTGCCCGCCGCAGTGGCCCGCGTCACGCCGTTGGAGATGGCCTTTGGCGACGTGAACGTCGAGGTCGAAGGGGTCACGGCGCCGGTCTCGACGCTGCTGTACATCATCGGCGGCGCGATTCACTTCATGGAAATCGCCGTCGACGAGGGCGAATGGCCCAAGGAGCCCGTGCTCACGCGGCTGAACTACCTCAAGTCGGTTCAGGTCGCTGGCGGCGTCGACTTCGTGCCGACCGACGAGCGTGACCCTGCAGCCCTGGCTCACGCCTTGGCCGGTCGCAAGGGCCAGAAGCAGCCCGGCTGAGTTCGCACGCGAGCTGCACCGTATGGAACGCACGCTGTTCGACTTCACGCGGCAAGACGCCAAGGGCGCGTGCAGCACCGCGCAAGCCTGGGCCAAGGTGCCGCCCGCCCTCACCCCGCCCGAGCGCACAGCCCTCAAGGCTCGGGCCGCCGAGCTGCTCAAGCAGCACAACGCGGTGCTGGTGGCGCACTACTACGTCGACGGCGACTTGCAGGACCTGGCGCTGGAGACGGGTGGCTGTGTGTCCGACTCGCTCGAGATGGCGCGCTTCGGCCGCGATCACGCCGGGCGCACGCTGGTGGTGGCGGGCGTGCGTTTCATGGGCGAGAGTGCGAAGATCCTCAGCCCCGAAAAACGGGTGCTGATGCCTGATCTGGACGCCACTTGCTCGCTCGACCTGGGCTGTGCGGCCGATGCCTTTGCCCAGTTTTGCGACGCGCACCCCGACCGCACGGTGGTGGTCTACGCCAACACCAGCGCGGCGGTGAAGGCGCGCGCCGACTGGATGGTGACCAGCTCGTGCGCGCTGGCCATCGTGCGGCACCTGAAAGATCAGGGAAAGAAGATCCTGTGGGCGCCCGACCGCCATCTGGGTCGCTACATCCAGGACCAGACCGGCGCCGACATGCTGCTGTGGAACGGCGAGTGCATCGTGCACGACGAGTTCAAGGGCGTCGAGCTCGAGCTGCTCAAGGCGCAGCACCCCGACGCCGTGGTGCTGGTGCACCCTGAATCGCCGGAGGCGGTGGTCAAGCTCGCCGATGTGGTGGGCTCGACCACGCAATTACTCAACGCCGTGACCTCGATGGACGCGCAGACTTTCATCGTGGCCACCGACAACGCGCTGATGCACCGCATGCGCCAGCTCGCGCCCACCAAGACACTGCTCGAAGCGCCCACCGCCGGCGACAGCGCCACCTGCAAGAGCTGTGCGCACTGCCCCTGGATGGCGATGAATGCGCTGCAGGGCGTGATCGACTGCCTGGAGACCGGCAGCGGCGAGATCGCCGTGGCCGAGCCGGTGCGCACGCAGGCACAGGGGTGCATCCAGCGCATGCTGGACTTCGTGGCAGCCCACCCGGTGGCCGTGCGTCAGCCCGCCTTCGTGCCCCACATCGGCGCGGCCTGACCAGCACACCACCATGTTCCCGACGAACGAAAGCCTGGCAGTCGCTCTCGAGCGCAATGTGCGCGACGCACTGATGGAAGACATCGGTGTGTGCGACTGGACCGCGCAACTGGTGCCCAAAGGCCGGCGCGTGAATGCCCGTGTGCTGGTGCGCGAAGACGCCGTGCTGTGCGGGCGCGACTGGTTCAACGCGTGCATCGCCGCGCTCGACACCACCGCGCGCGTCGAGTGGCACGTTGACGAAGGCGCCTGGATGGCCCCCGACACGATGGTGTGCCACATCGAGGCCGATGCGCGCGCGCTGCTCTCAGCCGAGCGCCCTGCCCTCAACTTTCTGCAGCTGCTATCGGGCACCGCCACGCTCACACGCCGCCACGTCGATGCGATTGCCGGCGCCAGTCCCAACCCGCGCGGCTGCGTGATCCTCGACACCCGCAAGACACTGCCGGGTTTGCGTCAGGCCCAGAAGTACGCTGTGCGCACCGGCGGCGGCAGCAACCAGCGCCTGGCGCTGTGGCACGGCATCCTGATCAAGGAAAACCACATCGCCGCGGCCGGTGGCGTGGCGGCTGCGCTGCGCAACGCGCAGGCACTGTGCTCGGGCGTGGACATCCAGATCGAGGTCGAGTCGCTCGAGCAACTGACCGAGGCGCTCGCCGCGGGCGCCACCAGCGTGCTGCTCGACAACTTCGATCTGCCACGCATGCGCGAGGCGGTGGCGCTCACCGCGCAGCGCGCCTTGCTGGAGGTGTCAGGGGGCGTGGCGCTGGACCAGGTGCGTGATATCGCGGCCACCGGTGTCGATCGCATCTCGATCGGCCGATTGACCAAGGACGTGCGCGCCACCGACTACTCGATGCGGGTGCTGTCGGCGTTCTGAGACAGCTGGCGGGCGCTGCCTGGCTTTCTATCTGGACCGGACTTCGGGTGCTGTTTCGCGCCTGAGGCGCGCACGGCGGGTCCACACTGCGGCATCAGCCGTGACCCACAGCGCAACCCACCGAGGCCCGCATGTTCGAAACCATCCACAACCACCACGAACGCGCGGTGCTCGATGCGGTGATCGCGGCCGCGCGCGACTTCGAGCACCTGAGCGATCCGCAGACGCTGGCCGATGTGGCCTGTGTGGCACTCAATCGGTTGCCGCCGCGCTACATCCGGCACGCCGTGGATTACTCGTTCTACCTGACCGAGCGCGAGCGCGCCGAGAACGAAGCCGCGATCAACGAGGCGGTGGCCTTCGCGTTCGAGTTCGTGCAGGCCAAGTTGGCCATGCGCGCGCGTCGCTGACGGCAGCGCCGCAGCCTCAGGCGCTCAAGCCGTTGGTCTTGGGCTTCTTGCCGCTGCGCAGCGTGCGCATGAGCACCGTCGGAAAACTCACCGGCAGCGTGAACGGGTAGTCGCGGCTGTAGTGCAGGCCCCGGCTTTCGTGGCGCATCGAGGCTGAGCGCACGATCAACTCGGCGCAATCGACCAGATTGCGCAACTCGAGCAGGTCGCGGTTGACGCGGAAGTTGGCGTAGTAGTCGTCGATCTCGCTGCGCAACAGCTTGATGCGATGCAGCGCGCGCTCAAGCCGCTTGGTCGTGCGCACGATGCCCACGTAGTTCCACATCAGCAAGCGCAACTCGTCCCAGTTGTGGGAGATCACCACCTGCTCGTCGGCGTTTTCAACCTGGCTCTCGTCCCACGCCGGCGGCTTGGATTGGACGTCCGTCGCCAGCGTTCGGATGTGCTGCGCGCAGGTGCGCCCCAGCACCACGCACTCGAGCAGCGAGTTGCTGGCCAGACGGTTGGCGCCATGCAAGCCGGTGTAGCTGGTTTCACCCACCGCATACAGACCCGGCACATCACAACGCCCCTGCAAGTCGGTGACCACACCGCCGCAGGTGTAGTGCGCGGCCGGCACCACCGGAATGGGCTGACGCGCGATGTCGATGCCCAGCGCCAGACAGCGCGCGTGGATGGTCGGAAAGTGTTCCTTGAGGAAGTCTTCGCCCAGGTGCGTGGCGTCGAGCCACACGTGGTCGAGACCGTGCTTTTTCATCTCGAAATCGATGGCGCGCGCCACGATGTCGCGCGGTGCGAGCTCGAGCCGTGCGTCGTGTGCGGCCATGAAGCGATCGCCAAAGCCCGCGCCGATGCCGGGCAGCTTCAGGTGAGCGCCCTCGCCACGCAGCGCCTCGGTGATGAGAAAGCTGCGCTCTTGCGGGTGGTACAGGCAGGTCGGGTGGAACTGGATGAACTCCATGTTGGCAATGCGGCAACCCGCACGCCAAGCCATCGCGATGCCGTCACCGGTGGCGGTGTCGGGGTTGCTGGTGTAGCGATAGACCTTGCCCACGCCGCCGGTGGCCAGCACCACCGCGTGTGAGGCCAGCGTTTCGACACGCTGGCTGTCGATGTCGAGCGCATACACGCCGTGACAGCGGTTGGGCTCGTCGCGGCCCAGATGGCGCGAGGTGATCACGTCGACCGCCATCCAGCGCTCGCGCACCTCGATGTTGGGGTGGCGCTTGACCTCGTCGAGCAGCGCGTCGTGAATGGCCTTGCCGGTGGCGTCGGCCGCGTGCGCGATGCGACGCACTGCATGGCCGCCTTCGCGGGTGAGGTGCAGGCCGAGCGGGCCGTCGGGGTCGGCAGAAAACGGCACGCCATGGTCGACCAGCCAGCCCACCGCCTGGGCGCTTTGCTCGGCGATGAAGCGCGCGGTGTGCTCGTCGACCAGCCCCGCGCCAGCGTCTTGCGTGTCATTGACGTGCAGATCGACGCTGTCGTCACTGCCCAGCACGCCCACGATGCCGCCTTGCGCCCAGGCGGTGGCGGCCTCGCCGAGTGCGCGTTTGGCCAGCACCACCACCCGGTGATCGTTGGCCAGGTTGAGCGCCACGGTCAGGCCGGCCAGCCCCGCACCGATGATGACCACGGGGGCCGCCGCCACAGTCGGCTCAGACGCAGCCATGGCGCACGGCGACAACGCACAAGGCGTCGGCTGGGGGAGTGTTTTTCATCGGTCGATTCTATCGACCGACCCCCTGTGCCCCGCGCTCAGTGCACGACGCGATCGAAGACGAACTCGCCGTCGCGGATGTCGACCGGAATCACATCCTTGGGCCCGAACTTGCCCTCAAGGATGAGTTTGGCCGCCGGGTTTTCGATGCGCTGCTGGATGGCGCGCTTGAGCGGGCGCGCACCGAACACCGGATCGAAGCCAGCCTTGGCCAGCTCAGCCAGCGCCACGTCGGACACCTCGAGCTTCATGTCCATCTTCTCGAGCCTGGCTTCCAGCGTCTTGAGCTGGATCTTGGCGATGGACTCGATGTGGCGATGGTCAAGCGCGTGGAACACCACCACCTCGTCGATGCGGTTGAGGAACTCGGGGCGGAAGTGCTGCTTCACATCGACCCACACCGCCTCGCGGATCAGCTCGCTGTCCTGGCCGGCCATCTGCATGATCTGGTGCGAGCCGAGGTTGCTGGTCATCACGATGACGGTGTTCTTGAAGTCCACGGTGCGGCCCTGGCCATCGGTCAGGCGCCCGTCGTCGAGCACTTGCAACAGCACGTTGAACACATCGGGGTGGGCTTTTTCAACCTCGTCGAGCAGCAGCACGCTGTAGGGCTTGCGGCGCACGGCTTCGGTCAGGTAGCCGCCCTCGTCATAGCCCACGTAGCCCGGCGGCGCACCGATCAGGCGGCTGACCGAATGCTTTTCCATGTACTCGCTCATGTCGATGCGGATCAGGTGGTCCTCGCTGTCGAACAGAAAACCTGCGAGCGCCTTGCACAGCTCGGTCTTGCCCACGCCGGTGGGGCCGAGAAACAGAAACGAGCCCGTCGGGCGGTCCGGATCGCTCAGGCCCGAGCGCGCGCGGCGGATCGAGTTGGCCACTGCGGTGATGGCTTCGTGCTGGCCGATCACGCGCTCGTGCAGCCGGCCTTCCATTTGCAGCAACTTCTCGCGCTCGCCTTGCATCAGCTTGGACACCGGGATGCCGGTGGCGCGCGCCACCACCTCGGCGATTTCTTCAACGCCCACCATGGTGCGCAGCAGTTGCGGCTTGCCGCTGGCCTTGCCGGCTTTGGCCTTGCCCTGCTCAGTCGACTGCGCCTCGGCGAGCTTTTTTTCCAGCTCGGGCAAGCGTCCGTACTGCAGCTCGGCGACCTTGTTGAAGTCGCCCTTGCGTTTGAGATCCTCGATCTGGAAGCGGATGCGGTCGATCTCTTCTTTCACGTGTGCCGATCCTTGTGCGGCGGCCTTCTCGGACTTCCAGATCTCGTCGAGGTCAGCGGCTTCGCGCTGCAGCCTGACGATTTCTTCTTCGATCAGATCGAAGCGCTTTTGCGAGGCCTCGTCTTTTTCGCGGCGCACGGCTTCGCGCTCGATTTGCAGCTGGATCAAGCGGCGGTCGAGCTTGTCCATGGCCTCGGGCTTGGAGTCGATCTCGATCTTGACCTTGGCTGCCGCCTCGTCGATGAGGTCGATCGCCTTGTCGGGCAAAAAGCGGTCGGTGATGTAGCGGTGGCTGAGTTCGGCCGCAGCCACGATGGCCGGGTCGGTGATCTCCACACCGTGGTGAACCTCGTACTTTTCCTGCAGCCCGCGCAAGATGGCGATGGTGGCTTCGACCGTGGGCTCGCCCACCAAGATCTTCTGGAAACGACGCTCGAGCGCAGCGTCTTTTTCGACGTACTTGCGGTACTCATTGAGCGTGGTCGCGCCGATGCAGTGCAGCTCGCCGCGTGCGAGCGCCGGCTTGAGCATGTTGCCCGCATCGATCGCGCCTTCGGCCTTGCCCGCACCCACCATGGTGTGGATCTCGTCGATGAAGACGATGGTCTGGCCTTCGTCTTGGGCCACTTCCTTCAGCACCGACTTGAGCCGCTCCTCGAACTCGCCGCGGAACTTGGCGCCGGCCAAAAGCAGCGCCATGTCAAGCACCAGCACGCGCTTGTTCTTGAGCGAATCGGGCACCTCGCCGGCGACGATGCGCTGCGCCAGGCCTTCGACGATGGCGGTCTTGCCCACGCCCGGCTCGCCGATGAGCACCGGGTTGTTCTTGGTGCGACGCTGCAGCACCTGAATGGCGCGGCGGATCTCGTCGTCGCGGCCGATCACCGGATCAAGCTTGCCCTGACGGGCGCGCTCGGTCAGGTCGAGCGTGTACTTCTTGAGTGCTTCACGCTGGCCTTCGCCTTCGGCGCTGTCCATCTTCTGGCCACCGCGCACCGCGTCTATCGCGGTCTCGAGCGACTTGCGCGTGAGGCCGTGTTCCTTGACCAGCGGGCCGATCGGCGACTTGCTGTCGCATGCCGCCAGCAAGAACATCTCGCTGGCAATGAACTGATCGCCGCGCTTGAGCGCTTCTTTTTCGCAGGCCTGCAGCAACGCGCCCAGATCGCGGCTGGTTTGCACCTGCTCGCCGCCTTGCACCTGCGGCAGCTTTGACAGTTCGGCCTCGAGCGCGGCTTGCAACTTGGCCGCGTTGACACCGGCGCGCGACAGCAAGGCCTTGGGGCCGTCGGCTTGCATCAGCATCGCCAGCAACAGGTGCACCGGTTCGACATAGGGGTTGTCGCGGCCGTTGGCCATGCTCTGGGCGTCGGACAACGCCGACTGGAAGGTGGTGGTGAATTTATCGAGACGCATCGTTGGGTTCCTCCGGTTGCATCGAAGGTGAGGGGCTGGCTTCGCATTTCAAGGCAAGACGCGCAGCCAGTAATGACGCGGATCAATGAAGGCGAGCGCACTGCTAGCATCAAGTTGCCGAAGATTCTTTGAAATACTCAAATATCTGCAAAACATGAGCATCGTCATCCTCAATTGGGCAAAAGGTGAAAATGATCCCTTCACCTATTTCAACGATCGCCTCAAGAGGAGTTTCGAGCAGATAGGTCGCACCACGCGAATCATCGGCATCGATGACCAAATGGTCCCCAACCTTTTCGATGCGCACGCCAAGGGCACCGGCATCGAGTTCATATTCACCTGGCAGGGGTTGGGCTCGCGATTGACCAGCCTGTGGGATGAATTGAAGATTCCCTTGCTGTGCTATCACGGCGACCACCCTTGCTACCAGATTGAAAATCACAGTCCGGCATCGCCTTGGGTGCGCCACATTTACGCGGTGCCTTCTTTCGCGTTATTTGCAAACACACATATTCCGCGCAAGAAAGAGGCAACCTACTTTCCCACACCCATCTTGTTTGACGACAAGGTCAAGGGGAATTTTGCAGGCGACCATTTTGTGCTGCCGAAAAACATGGACGACAACCGATTGACCATGGGCGTCTGGCGCAATATCCCGGAGCGCCAACTTTCGAGATTTCTGCTCGATGCCGCGGGTGCTGTCATTTCAGAATTCAAAAGTGGCAACCACGTCATCCATCACGACGTGATCGAATCGTTGCTGACACCCGATCTGCTTTCCAATTTGCAGCACGAACTGCGCAGTGATTCGCACGGCGCGGTGCGGATGCTGCTTCATTTTCTGCTCGATCCGATACACCGAAATGCCATATCAGAAAGCATCATCCACGAGCTTGCTGACATTCCATTGAAAATATATGGGCGAGGCTGGGATCGATTCAAGGCCATTGAAAATAGAAACCATGAATTTCTGAGCTTCAACGCGGTATCCGACAACGCGTTCCAGTTCGCCTCGAACTACGGCATCGTCGATGTCGCACCGATTTGCGACTCCTTGCACGACAGAACCCTGCGCGCCATGGGCAACAAATCGGGTTTTCTGGTGGGGTCGGATTGGCCCCATGTTTCGCTGCTGGGCAAAGACTTCAGCGATGTGTTTTTCGATGGCTCTTTGGGCACCTTGAGAAGCCGCGCCGAGCAGGTGCTGGCCTCACCCCAGGCGCATCGCCAACGCTGTCAGGAGTTTGCGTCGAGGTATCACGCCCAGTTTTCGGTGTTCAGCTTCGTCAAATATCTGGAGTCCGTCGGTCAGGCGACTCATTGATCCTGAGCAGATGGACGCTGCGACTGATCGACTGCAGATTCAATCCAACACGCTCGCAAAGGATGGAAAAACTGAGTCGAGAGTGAATGCTGATGTGCCCATTGCGGGGCGAAACAAACCACCAGGAAAAATCATTTCCGTCCATCAACTCGGTGCCGATGAGCACCGTCGATTCGGTTGATGCCTTCAAATGGCTTTTGAGCTGAACCAGCCACGCATATTGATCGCTGTGCGGCACATGCTCGATCACCTCGAATGAGGTGATCAGGTCGTAGTCAGTGTCGGTATCGGCACCGGGTTCATGGTACGCATCGAGGCTGTCGGCGCGAAACCCGAATCCGGTCAATTCCGCAGCAAACAGGCCGCGGCCGCCCCCGAAATCAAGCACCTTGACGGTATCTTTCTCACGCCAGAAAAGTGCGGCGACCATCGCGGCATTTCGTTTGGGGCGTTCTTCAAGGAATGGCGGATCACCGATGACGTAATCGTCGTTGTAGATGTGCCGGATGAAGTCTTCCCGGCCCCAGCCGTCAAACGCCACGCTGAACACGAAACCGCAGGACTCGCACAAGTGGTACGAAATGACCTGCCCATGGTCCTTGTACAGACGCCGACCGGCAAAGAAATCACCGCCTGAAATTCCGAAGTCCTTCTCGCCGAGAAAGCTCAGATTCAACCCACCACACACGGTGCACTGCGATGGCACGGCGTGATTCAGATACAGCATCAAATTCCTTTGTCTGATCAGCCCGCAGCAGTGGCGGTATCAGCCGTCGAGCCCGCGACCACCCAGCGCACGGCCACGAAGGCCACCGTCATGCAAAACGCCAGGTAGATCGCCAGCGGCATGGGCGTGCCGTGTGAGAACCAGGCCATCAGCGCACTGCTCACGCAGCCCATGAGGATTTGCAGACAACCCAGCAAGGCACTGGCTGCTCCGGCACGCTCGCGAAATGGCCGCAGGGCCAGGGTCACACAGTTGGCGAACACCACGCCCGCTGCAAGGTAAGTGATGCAAAACGGCACGGCCACGGCCCACAGCGTGATCGGGCCCATCAACGACAGCACCAGCATCACAAAGGCGCCGAACAGCGACAGCCACAGGCCGGCCTTGACGAGATTTTCTTCGTCGTGCTTCTTGAGCAACACGGTGTTCAGCAGGTTTCCGACGAGGTAGAAGACGGCGGTGACCATGATGACCAGACCGTACTGTTCCGGTCGCAGCCCCAACTGCTTTTCGTACAGGATGGGCGAGGCCGCCATGTAGGCCGCCGAATGGCTGAAGAACATCGCCGGCACGATCATGTAGCCGACGTACCAGCGGTTTCGCAGCAGCATGCCCATGGACGCAAACATCTCGGCCCAGCTGAACCTGGCGGTGGAGCCTTTTCGGGTTTCGGGAAGAAAGACGAATGCCAGTGCAAAACAGGCCAGCGTGAACACGAAGATGATCAAAAAATTGGACTGCCAGTTCAGGTAGTCCTGCACATAGCCGCCGGCCACCGGGGCGATCATGGGCACCAGCGCCCAGGCGATCGACAGCCACACCGACACCTGCGCCAGCCGCTTGCCCTCGCAGGTGTCGCGTGCCACCGCCCTCGGAATGACCAGACAGGCGCCCGCCGCAAAACCCTGAAGCAGCCGCCCGACGAGCAGCTGGGCGATCCCCGTCGCAAAGAAGCACACCGCCGATCCCAGCGCGTAAAGCAACAGGGCCGGAAGAATGACCCTGCGCCGTCCCAACGCGTCCGACAGCGCGCCGTAGAACAGCTGCGACACCGCCATGCTCAGCAAAAACAGGCTCAGCGACAGCTCGATGTATTGGGGTGCCACGCCCAGTTCGCTCGACATGGCGCTGAATGAAGGCAGGTACAAATCAGCACCCACCTGACCCAGGATCACGAAGGTGATGGCCAGCGGGATGACTGCGCGGCTCATGCGCGCGGGCTCAGCGGCCATAAGGCAGCGATTCGATCAGCCGGAAGCCCACAGCACAAAACAGCAGCGCGCCGAGCAAGTGGGCCAGCGCGTGCGCAACCGCCCAGCCGAAGTCGCCACGATGCAAAAAGCTGAGCGACTCGCCGGAAAACGCCGAAAAGGTGGTCAGGCCACCCAGAAATCCGGTGACGAGCAGCAGCCGCAGCGTTTCGTTGGGCATGCGTGCAAACCACGCCAGTGCCATGCCGATCAGCAAGCCGCCCACGCAGTTGACCACCAGCGTGCCCAGCGGAAGGCCTTCCCAGCTTTCGTTGAGCCACAGCTGCACCCGCCAGCGCGACACGCCACCGACCGCCGACCCCACGGCGACGGCGAAGATCTGGATCCAGGGAACGGACTGCATCATCGAGCGGCCTCAGGGTTGGCAGGATCGGTCGGGTTCCAGCGCGCCAGCGCCGCGTCGTCGCTCACCCGCGCATCGACCCAGTGCGTGCCCTGCGGCGTGGTTTCCTTCTTCCAGAAGGGTGCTGTCGTCTTCAGGTGATCCATCAGGAACTCGCAGGCCGCAAACGCCGAGCCTCGGTGGGCTGAGCTCACCGCCACGAGCACGATCTGATCTTGCGGCTGCAGCAAGCCCACGCGGTGGATGATGCGCACGCCGCGGATGTCAAAACGCGCGCGGGCCTCGGTCAGCGCGGCCTCGATCGCCGTCTCGGTCATGCCGGGGTAGTGCTCAAGTTCCATCGCACTGACGTCGCTGCCGTCGTTGCGGTCGCGCACGCAGCCCACAAACGCCACCACCGCGCCCACTGCGGCATCGCCCGCGCGCAGCGCTGCGACCTCGACGCCGAGATCGAAATCCTCGGTCTGGATGCGGATGCTCACGACGCGCCCTGACCTGGTTTCAGCCGCCGGTCAGTGGCGGAAAGAACGCCACCTCGGCGCCTTCGGTGACCACCGCGGACTCTTCGCAGATCACGTGGTTCAAGGCGCAGCGTCGGCCCTGACCGCGAACGAGAGCACGGGCATGGTTGGCGCTGCCAGCCATCAACCGGTCACGCAGTTCACCCACGGTGATGCCGTGCGGCACATCGATCACCTCGTGCTCGCCGAGCACCTCGCGGGTGGCCGCGAAATAACGCAGGTTGACCTTCATGACAGCAACTGCGCAAAGTCGAGGTAGCGCACCGTGTCGCCCGCACGGATGACACCGCCCTCGGGGTTGTCGACCAGGCCGTCAGCCCACACGGCTGAGGTGAGCACGCCTGAGCCCTGGTTCGCAAACAGGTCGAGGCCGCCCTCAGGGTTACGCCGCACGCGCAGGAACTCGCGCCGCCGATCGGGACGCGGCCAGTCGAAGTCGGCCCGCATCGGCAAGCTGTGCGGCAACACATTGGCTGCACCTTGCAAGCGCAGCAGCAAGGGCCTGACCAAGAGCAAGAAGGTCACAAAGCTCGACACCGGGTTGCCCGGCAGCCCGACGAACCAGGCGTGGGAAGGCGCAGCCTGTGGCAAGTCGCGGCACACCTGCCCGAAGGCCAGCGGCTTGCCCGGCTTGATGGCCATTTGCCACAGGTCGAGCTGCCCCTCGGCCGCCACGGCAGGCCGGATGTGGTCTTCGTCGCCGACCGACACACCGCCGCTGGTGACGATCAGGTCGTGATCGCGTGCGGCCGCGCGCAGCGCTGTGCGGGTTGCATCGAGCCGATCGGGCACGATGCCCAGATCAGTGCAGCAGCAGCCCAGCGACTCGATCAGTGTCTTCAGGGTGTAGCGGTTGGAGTTGTAGATCGCACCGGGCTTCAAGGGCTCGCCCGGCATCACCAGTTCATCGCCGGTGGACAGCAAGGCCACGCGAACACGCGGGGTCACCTCGAGCGTGGCCGCGCCCACCGAAGCCGCCAGACCCAGCGCCTGCGGCGTCAGACGCGCACCGCGTGGGAGCACCACCGCACCCGTGGACACGTCTTCGCCACGGCGGCGTATCCACTGGCCGGCCTGCGGCACGGTGTCGATGCGCACGGCGTCGCCATCGAGCGCGGCGCACTGTTCCTGCATCACCACGGCATCGGCGCCTGGAGGCACTTGCGCACCCGTGAAGATGCGCGCAGCCGTGCCCGGCTGCAAAGGCAAAGCCACGGCGCCAGCTGCGATGCGCTGGCTCACCGGCAGGCTGACACCTGCGGCGCTCACATCGGACGCACGCAAGGCGTAGCCATCCATCGCGGTGTTGTCGGCGGGCGGCACATCGATCAGGCTGCACAGGTCGGCAGCCAAAACGCGACCGCGCGCCTCGAAGGTCGAGACCCGCTCAGCCGCTTCGATCGGAAACGGCGCCACCGCCTGCAACACCCGCTCGAGCGCCTCGTCAAGCTTCATCAAGGGCGGGCGCGTCACGGTGGCAACCGGCTTCGTCAAACGTGATCGACGAGGTAGGCCTTGACCTGCTGCACATCCGCCGGCATCACGGTGAAGCGCTTGGGCAGGTCTTCGATGCCGACCATCGAGGCCGGGCGTTCGGGCTGCAAGCCGATCGCCTCGACGATGGTCTCGGCGAATTTGGCCGGCAGCGCGGTCTCGAGCACGATCATCGGCACACCCCAGTCGAGGTGCTCGCGTCCGACCTTCAACCCATCGGCGGTGTGGGTGTCGATCACCACGCCAAAGCGGTGATGGGTGTCGCGGATGGTGGCCAGCCGGTCGGCGTGGGTGCTGGTGCCCGAGACAAAGCCAAAGCTCGCGGTGCGCGAGAACTCTTCGTCGCTGACGGTGAACGAGCCGTGCTGCTCGACATCGGTCTTGAACAGCTGCTTCGTGCGCGCACCGTCGCGGCCGAGCAGGTCGAACACGAAGCGCTCGAAGTTCGACGCCTTGGAGATGTCCATCGACGGGCTGGAGGTCTCGTGCGTCTCGGCGCTGCCGCGCACGCGGTAGGTGCCGGTGCGAAAGAACTCGTCGAGCACGTTGTTCTCATTGGTGGCAAGCACCAGATGACGGATCGGCAAGCCCATCATGCGCGCCACGTGGCCTGCGCAGATGTTGCCGAAGTTGCCAGAAGGCACCGCGAAGTTGACCGATTCATCGTCGTATCGCGTGGCCTGGAAGTAGCCGGCGAAGTAATAGACGACCTGAGCCAGCAGCCGCGCCCAGTTGATCGAGTTGACCGTGCCGATGTGATGGCTGCGCTTGAACTCGAGGTCGTTGGAGACCGCCTTGACGATGTCCTGGCAGTCGTCGAACACACCTTCGATGACCAGGTTGTGGATGTTGGGGTCTTGCAGGCTGAACATCTGCGCCTGCTGGAACGGGCTCATGCGGCCCTTGGGGCTGAGCATGAACACGCGAACGTTCTTCTTGCCGCGCATGGCGTATTCGGCCGCGCCGCCGGTGTCACCCGAGGTGGCTCCCAGGATGTTGAGCGTTTCGCCTCGGCGCGCGAGTTCGTATTCGAACAGCTGGCCGAGCAGCTGCATGGCCATGTCCTTGAAGGCCAGCGTCGGCCCGTTGGACAGCGCCTGCAGGTACAAGTCCACGCCTTCGGGCGTGTTCGCCGCGCGGTCGAGCGGCTTGAGCGGCGTGATCTCGGGCGTGCCGAACACCTCGGCCGTGTAGGTGCGCGCAGTCAGCGCGCGCAGGTCTTCGGCCGGGATGTCGTCGATGTACAGCGACAGGATCTCGAACGCGAGCTCGTGATAGGCCAGACCACGCCAGCGCGCCAGCGTGGCCGCGTCGATGCGCGGGTAATGCGTGGGCAGGTAAAGCCCGCCATCGGGCGCCAGGCCCTCGAGCAGGATCTCGCAAAAACTGCGCAGCTCGGCGTGACCGCGGGTGCTTTGGTACTTCAAGCGATCGCTCCTGGGATGTGTGCGCGGTTCAACTGAGTTCTTCCTTGCGGATGCGCACGATGGGCGCCAGCACCGTGGGCAAGGCCTGCATCTGCGCGATGGCGCAGTTCATCTCGGATTCGATGGTGTCGTGCGTGAGGATGATCACATCGGTATGCGACGACACCGCGCCGGGCTGGGCCTCGTTGGGCCGCTGCAGCAGCGCATCGATCGAGATCGCGTGCTCGGCCAGGATGCCGGCAATGCGTGCCATGACGCCGGCCTCGTCACTCACCTGCAGCCGCAGGTAGAACGCGGTGACCGTCTGCTCCATCGGCAGCACCGGCGTGGCGGCCAGCGCGTCGTGCTGGAACGCCAGATGCGGCACGCGGTGATGCGGGTCGGCGGTGTGCAGCCGGGTGATGTCGACCAGATCGGCAATCACCGCCGAGGCGGTCGGCTCGGAGCCCGCGCCCTTGCCGTAGTACAGCGTGCTGCCCACCGCATCGCCTTGCACCATCACCGCGTTCATGGCGCCTTCGACGTTGGCGATCAGCCGCTTCGATGGCACCAGCGTCGGGTGCACGCGCAGCTCGATGCCGCCAGCGTCATCGCGCCGCTTGGTGATGCCCAGCAGCTTGATGCGGTAGCCCAGGTGCTCGGCGTAGCCGATGTCGGCCGCTTGCAGCGCGGTGATGCCTTCGACGTGCGCGCTGTCGAACTGCACCGGCACGCCAAACGCGATGGCGCTCATCAGCGTGAGCTTGTGCGCCGCGTCGATGCCTTCGATGTCGAAGGTGGGGTCGGCTTCGGCGTAACCGAGTGCCTGCGCTTGTTTGAGCACCACGCCGAAATCGAGGCCCTTGGCGCGCATCTCCGACAAGATGAAATTGGTGGTGCCGTTGATGATCCCGGCGATCCACTGGATGCGATTGGCGGTGAGGCCTTCGCGCAGCGCCTTGATGATGGGAATGCCCCCGGCCACCGCCGCCTCGAAGGCCACGACCACGCCTTTTTCACGGGCTGCCGCAAAGATCTCGGTGCCGTGCACGGCCAGCAGCGCCTTGTTGGCGGTGACCACATGCTTGCCGGCGGCGATGGCTTCGAGCACCAGGGTGCGCGCGATGCCGTAGCCGCCAATCAGCTCGACCACGATGTCGATATCGGGGTGAGCGACGATCTCGCGCGCATCAGCCACCACCTTGACGCCGTCACCCACCACCGCACGGGCGCGCGCGGTGTCGAGGTCTGCGACCATGGTGATTTCGATGCCGCGTCCGGCGCGACGCTGGATTTCTTCCTGATTGCGGCGCAGCACGTTGAAGGTGCCACTGCCCACTGTGCCTGCGCCCAAAAGGCCAACTCGAATCGGATTCATGAAAAGTGTGGGCACAAGGCCGTTGCGGTTCGGGTGAATGGGAATACAGCTGCGTCAGGCGCCAGCCGCAAAAAGCTCACTTGGCGTGGCGCTTTCGGTATTGCTCGAGGAAGTGCGCGATGCGACGGATCGCCTCGGCAAGATCATCTGAATTCGGCAGAAACACCAGCCGGAAGTGATCCGACTGCGGCCAGTTGAAGCCACTGCCCTGCACGATCAGCACCTTCTCGGCCGCCAGCAGTTCGTAGGCAAACTGCTGGTCGTCGGCGATCGGGTACATCTCGGGATCGAGCCGGGGAAACATGTAGAGCGCGGCTTGCGGCTTGACCACGCTGACACCAGGAATCTGGCTCAGCAGCTCGTAGGCCAGATCGCGCTGCCGGCACAAGCGACCACCGGGCGCCACCAGATCGCGGATGCTTTGGTAACCACCGAGCGCCGTCTGGATCGCCAGTTGCCCTGGCGTGTTAGAGCACAGCCGCATCGACGCCAGCATGTTCAGGCCTTCGATGTAATCGGCGGCGCTGGCCTTGGCACCCGACACCACCATCCAGCCGGCGCGGTAGCCGCATGAGCGGTAGTTCTTGCTCAGGCCGTTGAAGGTGACAAAGAACACATCGTCGGCCAGCGACGCGATGCTGGTGTGGGTGGCGCCGTCGAACAGCGTCTTGTCGTAGATCTCGTCGGCGAACACGATGAGCTGGTGTTCGCGCGCCACCTCGACGATCTCGAGCAGCACGCTGTCGGGATACAGCGCGCCTGTCGGGTTGTTCGGGTTGATGATCACGATGGCCCGTGTGCGTGGCGTGATCTTGCTGCGGATGTCAGCAATGTCGGGGTACCAGCCAGATGGCTCGTCGCACAGATAGTGAACGGCCTGACCGCCCGACAACACCACCGACGCCGTCCACAACGGGTAGTCGGGTGCCGGCACCAGCACCTCATCGCCGTCGTTGAGCAAGCCGTTCATGCTCATGGTGATGAGCTCGGAAGCGCCATTGCCCAGGAACACGTCATCGACGGTGACGCCGCGGACGTGCTTCTCCTGCATGTAGTGCACAACCGCCTTGCGCGGAGCGAACAGACCCTTGCTGTCGGTATAGCCGGCGCTGTGCGGCAGGTTGCGGATCATGTCCTGCACGATCTCTTCGGGTGGCTCCAGGCCGAACACCGCCAGATTGCCGATGTTGAGCTTGATGACCTTTTGCCCCTCTTCTTCCATCTGCCTGGCCTTGTCCAGCACCGGACCACGGATGTCGTAGCACACGTTGGCGAGCTTGCTCGACTTGCTGACAGCTTTCAAAGGGATCTCCACACACCGCGCCATCGCGACGCGAAGCCTACAATTTTACGCCGCACGCCCCTGGAGTCGATGAGCTTGAAACTGCACGCAGAACGCATCGAAGGCACCAACGCGATCGCACGCCACGGCGCGGCCGGCGTGGTGGTCAATGGCGTCACACACACCGCGAATGTCGTGGTCCCCTGGAAGGGTTTGGTGTCGCCGTGGTCTGCCCAAGGCTTCGAGCTGCTGAGCGCCGAGCACTTCGCCGAGCTGGCGGCCCACGAGCCGGAGCTGATCATTTTTGGCAGCGGCTCGCGTTTTCGCTTTCCGCCCGCAGCGTGCCTGCGGCCGCTGATCGACAAGCGCATCGGCATCGAAACCATGGACACGGCGGCGGCCTGCCGCACCTACAACGTGCTGCTCGCCGAAGGCCGTGCCGTGCTGGCCGCCTTGCTTTTCGAGGGTTGACACCGTTCAAATTTCAACCCCTTGAGCGGCCTGAGCAGCCCGTATAATTCCGGCTTCCGCCCGCGCTGGCGATTCCCCTTGAAAATCCATGACGCCAGCACTGAACAAGCCCCTCCCAGAATTTGAAGCTTTCGCCACCGGAGGGGTGAAGTTCACGCCTCAGGCGTATGCGAACAAGACGGTGGTCCTGTATTTCTACCCCAAGGACAACACCCCAGGCTGCACGACCGAGGCGATGCAGTTCCGTGATCACCACAAGCAGTTCCTGAAAGCCGGCGCGGTGGTGTTCGGTGTGTCTCGCGACAACATGACGTCGCATGACAAGTTCAAGCAAAACCTCGAACTGCCCTTCGAGCTGATCGCCGACACCGAAGAAAAGCTGTGCCACATGTTTGGCGTGGTCAAGAACAAGATCATGTACGGCAAGAAGGTCAAGGGCATTGAGCGCAGCACCTTCCTGATTGACGGCTCGGGCGTGCTTCGTGGCGAGTGGCGCGGCCTCAAGGTTGCGGGTCATGTCGAAGAAGTTCTCAAGGCCGCTGAGGCACTCACCAAAGAGGCTTGATCCGCGCGGCACGTGCCGCAAAACTCAAAACAAAGCCGGCTGCATCGCCGGCTTTTTTGCGCCCGATCGCAGTGTGTGTGGGGTCGGCCGGAGCGAGCCATCTGTCGCGATCGCGTGTGCATAATGTTTCATGCTTGGTCGCCAAAACCCGCACGAAGTCATCCCAAGCCGCACTCGGTTCCGTGCGGCTTTTTTGTTTTTCAGCTCATCCAACGTTGCACCACCCCATGCCACTTCCCAAGCCGCCTGCAAAACGTGCCGCCCAGTTGTCCGTGGTCGACTTTGAGACCCAAGTCGCGCCCAAGCCGAACAAGCGATCGGCGCCAACCCACAAGTCTGTTGAACCGGCATTGGTTGCCGAGTTGCAAACCGCAGACACCTCCCTGACACATCGTGCGGCGGCAGCACAAGCGCCGGTGAAGCCCGCATCCGCGCAGCGCCCTGAGGCCAAGGTTCGCGCGCCCAAGCCTCGCGGCACCGGCCCGGCCAAGCTGTTCGTGCTAGATACCAACGTGCTGATGCATGACCCGATGAGTTTGTTCAGGTTTGACGAGCACGACATCTACCTGCCCATGATCACGCTCGAGGAACTCGACGGTCACAAAAAGGGCATGACCGAGGTGGCGCGCAATGCACGCCAGGTCAGCCGCGACCTCGACGCCTTGGCCGCCCACATGACGTCGCGCGACATCAACGGCATGAGCGAAGGGCTGGCGCTGTCGCGCACCGGTCACCGCGAAGCCGCTGGCAAGCTGTTCTTCCAGACCAACCTGGTGAACGTGACGCTGCCGGCTGGCTTGCCACAGGGCAAGGCAGACAACCAGATCCTGGGCGTGGTGCAGGCATTGCGCGAGCAGCAACCCGGCCGCACGGTGGTGCTGGTGTCGAAAGACATCAACATGCGCATCAAGGCGCGTGCGCTGGGTCTGCCGGCCGAGGACTACTTCAACGACAAGACGCTCGAAGACGGCGACCTGCTTTACACCGGCGTGCTGCAGTTGCCCAGCGACTTCTGGGACAGCCATGGCAAGACCATGGAAAGCTGGAACCAAGGCGGCTTCACCTATTACCGCATCACCGGGCCGATGGTGCCGGCGCTGTTGATCAACCAGTTCGTGTACCTGGAAGCGCCCGGCGCCGCGCCGCTGCACGCCAAGGTCACCGAGATCACCGGCAAGACGGCGGTGCTGCGCACGCTGCGCGAATACACCCACGCCAAGAATGCGGTCTGGGGCGTGACCGCACGCAACCGCGAGCAGAACTTTGCGCTCAACCTGTTGATGGACCCGGAGTGCGACTTCATCACGCTGACCGGCACGGCAGGCACCGGCAAGACGTTGATGACGCTGGCAGCAGGACTCAGCCAGGTGATGGACGATCGCCGCTACACCGAGATCATCGTCACCCGCGTGACCGTGCCGGTGGGCGAAGACATCGGCTTTCTGCCCGGCACCGAGGAAGAAAAGATGGGCCCGTGGATGGGCGCGCTCGATGACAACCTCGAGGTGCTGTCCAAGACCGACGGCGGCGCCGGCGAATGGGGGCGCGCCGCGACCAACGACCTGGTGCGCAGCAAGATCAAGATCAAGAGCTTGAACTTCATGCGCGGGCGCACCTTCCTCAACAAGTTCGTGCTCATCGATGAGGCGCAAAACCTCACGCCCAAGCAGATGAAGACGCTGATCACCCGCGCCGGTCCGGGCACCAAGATCGTCTGCCTGGGCAACCTGGCGCAAATCGACACGCCCTATCTCACCGAAGGCAGCTCGGGCCTGACCTATGCGGTCGACCGATTCAAGGGCTGGCCGCACAGCGGCCATGTGACGCTGGCGCGCGGTGAACGCTCGCGGCTGGCTGACTTCGCCAGCGAGGTGCTTTGAGGCACGCAGCCCCTCAAAGGCCGATCTCGGCGGCTCGCCAGTAGCTCGCAAAGCGCGGCACGCCCGACGGGGTGTGACCGCGGTGGGTGTAGGTGATCCAGCTGCCCACGGCAGGTGGGTGGCGGCGCTGCTCGTCGGTGAATCCGGTGCCGATGCGGAATTCGATGCCCGCCACGTTGCGCACCCGCAGCGCGCCCATCAGTCCGGCCAGCCGGCCACGCCCGGCCTCGCAGGCGAGCACCTGCGCTTCGGCATCATGCAGCGGCTTGAGCTTGAGCACCGCGGTGCTGCGTCCTGGCGCCCACGGCGCGTCGGCGCGGTGCAGCACCAGCCCTTCCCCGCCGCCTCGCACCACCGAATCCAGCCGCTGCTGCAAAGCCGCGCGATCGGCCATCACCTGTTGATCAACAGCCACCAGCGCCCTCGATGCCGATGCGCGCAGCAGCATCTCGATACGAGCCGCGCGTTGCGCAAAGCCGCCCGCCGCGCCCGGCAAGTCGAACACCATCAGCCGCAACGCACGCCACTGGGCATCGTCGGGCGTCGATCGCCGCGCGCTGGCGGACGTCACATCGAAGCGCCCTCGCCCGCCCCACAGCTCACCGTCCAGCGCGGTGTCGGGCCAGCCCTCGGTGAACCAAGCTGGCGCCGTCATCGCCCGGCCACTGCGAAATCGCAGGCTGCGCCCGTCCCAGATGGCGCGCACGCCATCGAACTTTTCGCTCACCAGGTAGCCGGCGGGATCCATGTCGGCCGGTGCCGGCGACAGCAACTCGATAGCCGGCGCGCCGGCATCTGCGGCGGCGGTTCGCACAGCAGCCCAAGGCGCCGCGGGCCACAGGCTGGCAACCGCCAGCAGCGCGCGACGGCGAGTGACAAGGGTCTGGAATTCAGTCATGGCGGCACTCCACATCGTTGAGGAGTCGCCAGTGTGTTCAAGCCACGGGTCCTGAACCATCCCCCTGAAGGGGTCGTCCCTTGGGGGGTGTGGAGCTTGCTCAGCCCACCAATGCCGCCCTGATCTGCTGCAGCGCTTGCGGGTCGTCCAGGGTCGTCAGGTCACCGGGATCGCGCTGTTCGCACAGCGCCTGTATGGTCCGGCGCAAGAGCTTGCCCGAGCGTGTCTTGGGAAGCAGGCCGACAAACAGCACGCGCGCCGGCCTGGCCACCGGGCCGATGCGGGCATCGACCAGTTTCATGATCTCGTCTTCGAGTCGACGGGCTGCCGGCTCCGTGCTGGCAGCCGATGCGTCCTTGAGCACCGCGAATGCCATCGGAACCTGGCCCTTGACCGCATCGGCCACGCCGACCACGGCCACCTCGGCGACAGCCGCGTGGCTGGCGACCACCTCTTCGATCTCGCGGGTACCGAGTCGGTGGCTGGCCACGTTGATCACGTCGTCGGTGCGCCCAAGAATGAAGTAGTAACCGTCGTCATCGCGCAGGCCCCAATCAAAAGTGCTGTAGACCCATCGGTCCGATTCCTGGGTCCAGTAGGTCTTGACGAAGCGTTCGTCGTCGCGCCAGACGGTCTGCATGCAGCCCGGGGGCAACGGACCGTCGATGGTCAGCATGCCCTTGCAGTTCGCTGTGGTGAGTTCTTCGCCGCTGGCCTCGTCGAGGATGCGCACCCGATAGCCATACACGGCAAAGCCCGGGCTGCCCGGCATGGCGCTCGCCTGCCCTGTGCCCTGGCTGAGCGCCAGGATGGGCCAGCCGGTTTCGGTTTGCCAGTAGTTGTCGATGACGGGCTTGCCCAGACACTCGGAAATCCAGCTCGACGTCGGCACGTCGACCGGCTCGCCCGCCAGGAACAGCCGGCGCAGCGAACCCAGGTCGTATTGCGTGAGGTACTTCGGATCCGACTTCTTGAGCACTCGGATCGCCGTCGGCGAGGTGAACATGACCGAGACCTGGTGCCGCTCGACCAGACTCCACCACACGCCCGCATCGGGCCGCGTGGGCAGGCCCTCGTAGACGATGGTGGCCATGCCGGCGATCAAGGGGCCATAGACGATGTAGCTGTGCCCGAGCACCCAGCCGATGTCGCTGCCGCTGAAGAAGGTCTCGCCGGGGCGGCCGTCGAAGATGTGCTTCATGCTCGCGGCCAGCGCCACGGCGTAGCCGCCGGTGTCACGCTGCACGCCCTTGGGTTTGCCGGTGGTGCCGCTGGTGTACAGGGTGTAGCTCGGGTGGGTGGCGTCGACCCACACGCAGGGCACCACCGCATCCAGGTGGGCCTGGCGCAGCGCCGCGTAGTCCTCGTCGCGGCCAGGCACCAGATCCATCGGGCACAGGCCGCGATCAACCAGCAGCACCTTGGCCGGAGGGTGCGCCGCCAGGCGCATGGCCTCGTCGAGCAGCGGCTTGTACGCAATCACCTTGCCCGAGCGGCTGCCGGCATCGGCGCTGATGATCACCACCGGCTGCGCGTCGTCGATGCGGGTGGCCAAGCTGGCACTGGCAAAGCCGCCGAACACCACGCAATGGATGGCGCCGATGCGCGCGCAAGCCAGCATCGCAAACACCGCCTGCGGCACCATCGGCAGATAGATCAGCACCCGGTCGCCGTGCTGCACACCCAATGACTGCAGCACCGCGGCCATGCGCTGGACCTCGGCATGCAGTTCGCCATAGCTGTAGATCAACTCCTGATCGGTCTCGGAGGAAGCCCAGATGAGTGCGCTCTGGTCGGCGCGTGCGGCCAGATGCCGGTCGACCGCGTTGTGACACAGATTGGTCTGAGCGCCCACGAACCATCTTGCAAACGGCGGGTTGCTGTAGTCGCAGACCTGATCGAAGGGCCGGTGCCAATCAATCAACGCCGCCTGCTCGGCCCAGAACGCATCGGGCTCATCAAGCGAGCGTTGGTAAAGACTCGAGTGGTCGATCAAAGCAGCCTCCTGCGCCGGCAGATGACCCGCCGACCTTGGATGTACCACGGGTGAGCGCTCACGCGACTCAGACTTTCACCACCAGACGGCCCCGCACCCGACCGTCCATCAGGTCGCGTGCGCGTTCAATGCAGTCATCGAGCGCGATGTCTTCGACCATGTCCTCGAGAAGGTTGCGGTCGACCTCTTGCGCCAGCCGATCCCAGGCCTCGCGCCTGAGCGACAGCGGCGCCATCACGCTGTCCACGCCGGCCAGCGTCACACCACGCAAGATGAAAGGCATCACGGTGGTCGGCAGATCCGAGCCCTGCGCCAGTCCGCAGGCGATGACGGTACCGCCTCTGCGGGTCTGGGCCAGCGCATTGGCCAGCGTGTGGCTGCCGACCGAATCCACCACCGCAGTCCAGCGCTCTTTCTGGAACGGCTTGCCGGGCGACGACAACTCGGCGCGATCGATCACCTCGGCCGCACCCATGCGCATCAAGTAGTCGGCCTGGGCCATCTTGCCGGTGGCCGCCACCACGCGATGACCCAGCCCTGACAACAACATCGTCGCCACGCTGCCGACGCCGCCGGTAGCACCGGTGACCAGCACCTCGCCATCGTCGGCCAACACGCCCAGACGCTCGAGTCTCATCACGGCCAGCATGGCGGTGTAGCCGGCCGTGCCCAGCGCCATCGCCTGGCGGGTGGTCAGCGTGCGCGGCAACTTGACCAGCCCATCGCCGTGCAGGCTGGCACGCTCGGCCAGACAACCCCAGCGCGCTTCGCCCAAGCCCCAGCCGTTGTGGATGAAGCTGTCGCCAGCCTGCCAGCCGGGATGGCTGCTCTCCAGCACGGTGCCCGCGCCATCGATGCCGGCCACCATGGGCCAGCTGCGCACCACGGGGCCGCGTCCGGTGATGGCCAGCGCGTCTTTGTAGTTGAGCGTGGAATGGGTCACGCTGGCGAGCACATCGCCCTCGGGCAGCCTGGCCTCGTCGATGGCCTGTACCGACGCCAACACGCCCGAATCGGTCTTCTCGAGCAAAAGCGCCTTGAACATGGAAACTCCTTTTATGGATCTTTGATGTTCGCATCACCTCATTTCGACAACCTGACACCCACGCCGGTTGACGCTTGCGCAGGCCGTCGCCTATCCTGCGCGCCATGCTGAGCCGACGAGAGCCTCGCCCGTGGACCGTGGGTCTCGGTGCGGGCTTCAAGCGCTGCACTCGAGCCTGCCTTCTGGTGGCCTTGCTGGGCCCGGCGCTGGCGATGGCCGCCCCCGATGAGCGTCTCGATGCGGTGTCGCAGTTGTTGCTCGAACGCGGCCTGATCCCCGCCGATGCAGCCACCCCGAGCGCCCCCACCGGCCTGGCGCAGAAGTTTCGCGATGGCGCGTCCGACATGGTCATCACGGCCATGAACTTTCTCGGCGTTCCGTACCGACTGGGGGGCTCGAGCGGCGCCGGCGGTTTCGATTGCAGCGGGTTCACGCGCCACATGTTCGAGATGAGTCTGGGGCTGGTGCTGCCGCGTCGGGTCGACGATCAGGCCAGTGCGGCCGGCTTGGTCGAGGTGCAGCGCGATGAGCTGCGGCCTGGCGACCTGGTGTTTTTCAACACCCTGAAGCGCACGTTTTCGCACGTGGGCATCTACATCGGTGACGGCAAGTTCATCCACTCGCCGAGCACCGGCTCCAAGGTGCGTGTCGATGACATGCGCTTTGCCTACTGGAACCAGCGCTTCACCGGTGCGCGCCGTGCTGAAGCGCCCAACGAGTACCAGCCACCGGCTGCAACCGCCCCCGCCACCGGCCGCTGAGAGCCACCTCGCGCCATGTGCGGCGGGTGCCAGACCGCACAATGGTTTGATGCTTGAAGGCGCCGCTCACCGACCACTGACCGACGGCCTGGGCCGTCCCTTGCGCGATCTGCGCATCTCGGTCACCGACCGTTGCAACTTTCGTTGCAGCTACTGCATGCCCAAGGAGGTCTTCGACCGTCGTCATGTCTTTCTCGCCCACGAAGAACTGCTGAGCTTCGAGGAGATCACCCGACTCGCGCGCGTGTTCGTGGCTCAGGGGGTGCAAAAACTCCGCCTGACGGGTGGCGAGCCGCTGCTGCGAAAAGACCTTGAGCGACTTGTCGAGATGCTCAGCCGCTTGCGCACACCCGAAGGCCAAACGGTCGACCTCACGCTCACCACCAATGGCTCGTTGCTCGCGAAAAAGGCACAGGCGCTGCGCGATGCCGGTCTGAGTCGCCTCGCGGTGAGCGTTGATGCGATCGACGACGCGATCTTTCGGCGCATGAACAACGTCGACTTTCCGGTGGCCGATGTGCTCGAAGGCATTGAAGCAGCACGGCGCGCGGGCTTCGCGCCGATCAAGATCAACATGGTGGTCAGGCGCGGCACCAACGACAGCCAGATCCTGCCCATGGTCGAGCACTTTCGCGGCTCGGACGCGATCGTGCGCTTCATCGAGTTCATGGATGTGGGCACCACCAACGGCTGGCGCATGGACGAGGTGCTGCCCTCGGCAGAGCTCATCGCGCTCATCCATTCGCGGTACCCGCTCGAAACCCTGCAAGCCAACGAGACCGGCGAAACCGCCCAGCGCTGGCGCTACCGCGATGGCGCCGGCGAGATCGGGGTGATCAGCAGCGTGACGCGGGCTTTTTGTCGCGACTGCACCCGCTTGCGGCTGTCGACCGAAGGCCAGGTCTATCTGTGCCTGTTCGCGCACCGCGGACACGATCTGCGTGCGCTGCTGCGCAGCGGCTGCGACGATGAGCACATCGCCGCCACCGTCCGGCAGATCTGGCGCGGACGCGAGGATCGCTACTCCGAGCTGCGCGGCAGCAAGGCTGCGAACCCGGACACTGGCGAGCGGCGCATCGAGATGCACTACATCGGCGGTTGAGAGGAGTCCTTCTGGCCCGAAGGCCAGACCGGCCAGCGCCTCAGCGCCGGGCCAGTCGCTGCCAGGTGTCGACCACCGTGTCGGGGTTGAGCGAGATCGACAGGATGCCTTCATCGGCCAGCCAGTCGGCGAAGTCGGGGTGATCGCTCGGGCCCTGGCCGCAAATGCCGATGTATTTGTCCGCCGCACGGCAAGCCGCGATAACCTTCGAGATCAGCGCCTTGACGGCCGGGTCGCGCTCGTCGAAGTCACGCGCCAGCAACTCGAGGCCGGAGTCGCGGTCCAGGCCCAGCGTGAGCTGCGTCAGGTCGTTCGAGCCGATCGACATGCCGTCGAAGAACTCAAGGAACTGCTCGGCCAGGATGGCGTTGCTGGGCACCTCGCACATCATGATCAGGCGCAGCCCGTCGGTGCCACCCTTGGCGGCCCGCTTGAGTCCGCGCTCGGCGAGCATTTCGGTCACGCGCTCGGCCTGGCCCAGCGTGCGCACGAACGGAACCATGATCTCGACGTTGGTCAGACCCATGTCGCCGCGCACCCGCTTGAGCGCCTCGCACTCCATCGCGAAGGCCTCGCCAAACGCTTCGCTGATGTAACGCGAGGCGCCACGAAAGCCCAGCATCGGGTTTTCTTCCTCGGGCTCGTAGCGTGAGCCACCGATCAGCTTGCGGTATTCGTTGCTCTTGAAGTCGCTCAGGCGAACGATCACCGGCTTGGGCCAGAAAGCGGCAGCAATGGTGGCGATGCCCTCGACGAGCTTGTCGACGTAGAACGCACGCGGCGACGCGTGACCGCGCGCCACCGACTCGACCGCCTTTTTCAGATCGAGGTCGATGTTCGGGTAGTCGAGGATCGCCTTCGGGTGAACGCCGATGTTGTTGTTGATGATGAACTCGAGCCGCGCCAGACCGACGCCGCTGTTGGGCATCTGCGCAAAGTCGAACGCGAGCTGCGGGTTGCCCACGTTCATCATGATCTTGATCGGGCAGTGGGGCAGCTCGCCGCGCACCACATCGCTGACTTCGGTCTCGAGCAAGCCGTCGTAGATGTAGCCGGTGTCGCCTTCGGAGCACGCCACGGTGACCAGCGCGCCGTCCTTGAGCGACTCGGTGGCGTCACCGCAGCCGACCACCGCTGGCACGCCCAGTTCACGCGCGATGATGGCCGCGTGGCAGGTGCGCCCGCCGCGGTTGGTGACGATGGCGCTGGCGCGCTTCATCACCGGCTCCCAGTTGGGATCGGTCATGTCGGTCACCAGGATGTCGCCGGGCTGCACCGTGTCCATGTCGGCCAGGCTGTGCACGATGCGCACCGGGCCGGTGCCGATGCGCTGGCCAATGGCGCGCCCTTCGGCCAGCACGGTACCGGTGCCCTTGAGCTGGTAGCGCTGCTCGGCCTTGCCCTCGGACTGGCTCTTCACGGTCTCGGGGCGGGCCTGCAGGATGTAGAGCTTGCCGTCGCCGCCGTCCTTGCCCCACTCGATGTCCATCGGACGGCCGTAGTGCTGCTCGATGATCAGCGCGTACTGCGCCAGTTCGCTCACCTCGGCATCGCTCAGCGAGTAACGGTTGCGCTGCTCAGGCGCGGTGTCCACGGTGGTCACCAGCTTGCCGCTGGCAGCGCGATCGGCGGCGCTGGCAAATTCCATCTTGATCAGCTTGGAGCCCAGATTGCGCCGGATGACGGCGTGGCGGCCGGCGCGCAGCGAGGGCTTGTGCACATAGAACTCGTCGGGATTGACAGCGCCTTGCACCACGGTCTCGCCCAGTCCGTAGCTCGAGGTGATGAACACCACGTCCTTGAAGCCGCTTTCGGTGTCGATGGTGAACATCACGCCGGCTGCGCCCAGGTCGGAACGCACCATGCGCTGCACGCCGGCCGACAAGGCCACGTCGGCATGCGCGAAGCCCTTGTGCACGCGGTAGCTGATGGCGCGGTCGTTGTAGAGGCTGGCGAACACCTCTTTCATCTTGTGCAGCACCTCGTCGATGCCCACCACGTTCAAAAAGGTTTCTTGCTGGCCGGCAAAGCTGGCGTCAGGCAGGTCTTCGGCCGTGGCTGACGAACGCACCGCGAAGGAAGCGCCGGGATTGCCCGCGCTCAGCAACGCAAACTGGCTGCGGATGGCGCTGTCAAGGTCGGCCGGAAATGGCGTGTCCTCGATCCAGCGGCGGATCTGCGCACCGGCATCTGCCAGGGCGCGCACGTCTTCGGTGTTGAGCGTGGAAAGACGCTGCTCGATGCGAGCAGCCAGTCCGTCGTGCGCCAGAAACTGGCGAAAGGCATGGGCGGTGGTTGCGAATCCGCCGGGCACCCGCACGCCGGTGGCCGCGAGCTGGCTGATCATTTCACCGAGCGAGGCGTTCTTGCCGCCGACCGACTCGACGTCGCTCATCCTCAATGTCTCGAAGGGCACGACCAAGGCAGTAGCCATTGAATGGGTGGACATGTCAGTGCTCCGTGATGAGGAAATCGAGTTTACGGGCGAACTCCCTATCATCGACCGGACTCATTGCCCAAGCCCAAGCAACATGCCCAACCGCACAGTCTTCTTCGTCTCCGACGGCACGGGCATCACCGCCGAAACCTTCGGCAATTCGATCCTCAACCAGTTCTCGATTCGCCCGCACCATGTGCGCCGGCCCTTCATCGACACCGCCGACAAGGCCCATCAGGTGGTGCGCGAGATCAACCACGCGTGCGATATCGAGGGCCGCCGCGCCGTGGTCTTCGTCACCCTGATCGACGCCGAAGTGCAGTCCATCGTCAAGGCCAATTGCAAGGGCCTGGTGCTTGATTTGTTCAACACCTTCATCGAGCCGCTGGAAGCCGAATTCGGCATGACCTCCAACCACCGTGTGGGTCGGTTCAATGACGTGGCGAAGAGTCAGGAATACACCAACCGCATCGAGGCCATCAACTTCTCGCTGGCCCACGACGACGGGCAGTCATCGAAGAACCTGGATGTGGCCGATGTCATCCTGGTGGGCGTCAGCCGCAGCGGCAAGACACCGACCTCGCTGTACCTCGCCATGCAGCACGGCATCAAGGCCGCCAACTACCCGCTGATCCCCGAAGACTTCGACCGCGGTCACATCCCGCCGTGCCTAGCGCCCCACAAGGCCAAGTGCTTCGGGCTGACGATCGATCCGGTGCGTCTCAACCAGATCCGCACAGAACGCCGCCCCGACAGCAAATACGCGTCAATCGAGAACTGCCGCTACGAGGTGCGTGAAGCCGAAACCATGATGCGCCGTGAAGGCATCGCCTGGCTGTCGTCGACCCACAAGTCGATCGAGGAAATCGCCACCACCATCCTCAGCGACATCCGACCCGACCGGCTGATGTACTGATCTGCGCTGCCTGCGCGAGGTCGATATCCATGCAGCATTTCGAGGTGGTCATCATCGGCGCGGGCGCCGCCGGGCTGTACTGCGCGGCCATGGCGGGTCAGTTGGGCGCACGCGTGCTGCTCATCGACCACAGCGAGCGCGTGGCCGAAAAAATCCGCATCTCAGGCGGCGGGCGCTGCAACTTCACCAACCGCGACACCACGCCGGCGCAGTTCATCTCGGCCAATCCCGACTTTTGCCGCTCGGCGCTGGCGCGCCACACGCCGCAGGATTTCATCAACCTGCTGCAGCGCCACCGCATCGCCTTCCACGAAAAGCACAAGGGCCAGCTGTTTTGCGACGAGTCCAGCGAGGACATCATCCGCATGCTGCTGCGCGAATGCGAATCGGGTGGCGTCACGCGCTGGCAGCCCTGCGCGGTGGGCGAAGTGACGCATGGCGCCGGCGGCTTCGAGATCGGCACCGATCGCGGCGTGGTGCGTGCAGCGCGGCTGGTGGTGGCCACCGGCGGGTTGTCGATTCCCAAGATCGGCGCCACCGATTTCGGCTACCGGCTGGCCCGCCAGTTTGGCCACAAGATCATCGAGACCCGACCGGCTCTCGTGCCGCTGACCTTCGAGGCGCAGGCATGGCAGCCCTTCGTCGCTCTGGCGGGCCTGTCATTGCAATCGACGGTGCGCACCGGCAGCGGCAAGACGCGAGGCGAGTTCGCCGAAGACCTGCTGTTCACGCACCGGGGCTTGAGCGGTCCGGCCGTGCTGCAAATTTCGAGCTACTGGCGCCCGGGCACGCCGGTTGAAGTCGATCTGGCGCCCGAGCACGACCTGCAAGCTGCCCTGAGCACCGCCAAGCACGCCTCCAAACGCAAACTGTCCAACGAACTCGCCGATCTGCTGCCACGCCGGCTGGCCGACGCCTGGCTGGCCACGCAGCCCGGGGTGCTCGATCAGCCGTTGCCGCAGTGCCGCGACCGCGACTTGAGCGCACTCGCAAACAGTCTCAAGCGCTGGTCGCTGGTGCCCAGCGGCACCGAGGGCTACCGCAAGGCCGAGGTCACGGCGGGCGGCGTGGACACCCGCGACATCAGCTCGACCACGCTCGAAAGCAAGCGCGTCGCGGGCCTGCATTTCATCGGCGAAGTGGTCGATGTGACGGGCTGGCTGGGGGGCTACAACTTCCAGTGGGCGTGGGCCAGCGCAGCGGCTTGCGCCAAAAGCGTTGCCAAGCCTGTAGACGCTGGTTAGAATCTCGGGCTTCGCGCATGTGGCGCCTTCAATCTGGACTTTTTCAATACATGACTACGATTCGCGTGAAAGAAAACGAGCCGTTCGACGTGGCACTGCGCCGCTTCAAGCGCACCATCGAGAAACTCGGCTTGCTGACTGACCTGCGGGCCCGTGAGTTCTACGAAAAGCCAACGGCCGAGCGCAAGCGCAAGAAAGCAGCTGCCGTCAAGCGTCATTACAAGCGCGTTCGCAGCATGCAACTGCCCAAGAAGCTGTTCTGATCAGACTTCTGGCAGTCCCCAAGGGCCCGCTCATCGCGGGCTTTTTCTTTGTTCCCCTTGATCGAGTCCGCAGACCATGACGCTGAAAGACCAAATCACCGAGGACATGAAGACCGCCATGCGGGCCAAGGATGCACCGCGGCTGTTGACCATTCGGGGTCTGCTGGCCGCGTGCAAGCAGCGCGAGGTGGACGAGCGCGTGGTGCTCGATGACGCGGCGGTGATCGCCATCGTCGACAAGCTGATCAAGCAGCGCAAGGACTCGATCTCGCAGTTCGCATCGGCCGGTCGCACCGATCTGGTCGACAAGGAAACCGCCGAGCTGCAAGTGCTCGAGGGTTACATCCCGCAACGCATGAGCGCCGACGAGATCGCCGCCGAAGTGCGCGCCATCGTCACCGAACTGGGCGCTGCCGGGCCCGGCGACATGGGCAAGGTCATGGGCGCGGTCAAGACCCGGCTGGCGGGCAAGGCCGACATGGGCCTGGTGTCCGCCGCGGTCAAGCAGGCCCTCGCGGGTTGAACCCACCGAACCGAAAGCCAACCCATGAGCCTTCCTGATCTGCGACCCCTGAGCCCCGATCTGAGCGTGGCGCCACAACTCGATGCGGCGGCCATGGCAGCGCTGGCGGCTGCCGGCTTCAAGAGCGTGATCAACAACCGCCCCGACTTCGAAGGTGGCCCGGATCAGCCGCCAAGTGCTGCAATCGAGGCTGCTGCCAAGGCTGCCGGTCTGGCCTACGTTCACCTTCCGGTCAACCCGGCGGTGCAAAGCCCGCAGGAAGTGGCGCAGTTCCGCGAACTGCTGGGCACACTGCCCAAGCCCATCCTGGCGTTTTGTCGCACCGGAACGCGCTGCGGCAAGCTGTTCGCAGCCGCCCAGACCGCCTGAGGCTGCGCCGCCCATGATCGGGTTGTCGCGTCTCATCGATGGGTTGAGTGCGGCGATTGGTCGCTGGGTGTCGTGGCTGGTGCTGGCGTCGGTGTTGATCAGCGCAGGCAACGCGGTGGTGCGCAAGGTCTCCGACAACAGCTCCAACGCCCTGCTCGAAGCCCAGTGGTACCTGTTCGCCGCGGTGTTCCTGCTGGCTTCCGGGCGCACCCTGCTCACCCAAGACCATGTGCGCATCGACGTGCTGTCCTCGCGCTTTTCAAAGCGCACCCAGGTCTGGATCGAGGTCTTCGGCCTGCTCTTTTTTTTGCTGCCGCTGGTGGCCGTGGTGATCGTGCTGTCGTGGCCTCTCGTGGTGGGCGCTTTCGTCAGCGGCGAGGTGTCGAGCAACGCCGGCGGGCTGGTGCGCTGGCCGGTGATGGCCCTGCTGCCGCTGGGCTTCGGCTTGCTCGGCTTGCAGGGCCTGTCCGAACTCATCAAGTGCGTGGGCTATCTGCGCGGCGTGCTGCCTGAGCCTTCGGGCATCCGCGGCCAAGGCAGCAGCGCTGCGAAGGCCAAGCCATGACGGAGCTGCTGAGCGCCAACATGGCGCCGCTGATGTTCGCCTCGCTGGTGGTGTTTTTGCTGGTGGGCTTTCCGGTGGCGTTTTCGCTGGGCGCGTGCGGCTTGTTCTTCTCGCTGGTGGGCATCGAGATCGGCCTGTTGCCAGCCTCGCTGTTGCAAGCGCTGCCCTTGCGCATCTTCGGCATCATGCAAAACGACACGCTGCTGGCGATTCCGTTTTTCACCTTCATGGGCCTGATCCTCGAACGATCGGGCATGGCCGAAGAACTGCTCGACACCATAGGCCAGCTGTTCGGGCCGGTGCGTGGCGGCCTGGCCTATGCAGTGATCTTCGTGGGCGCGATGCTCGCGGCGACCACCGGCGTGGTGGCCGCATCGGTCATCTCGATGGGCCTGATCTCGCTGCCCATCATGCTGCGCTACGGCTACGACCGCCGTCTGGCCGCCGGCGTCATTGCCGCGTCCGGCACGCTGGCGCAGATCATCCCGCCGTCGCTGGTGCTGATCGTGCTGGCCGATCAACTCGGGCAATCGGTGGGCGACCTGTACCAAGGCGCGCTGGTTCCGTCGCTGATGCTCACCGGCCTGTACGTCGTCTACGTCGCGGTCGTCAGCGTCGTTCGACCGCAATGGGTGCCGGCGCTGCCGAGCGAGGCGCGCACCTTCGGCAGATTGCCAACGGGGGGCGGGAGCGCTTCGGGATGGGGCCCGGGCATCGCTGTGGTGTGGCGTGTGGCCCGGGTGATGGTGCCGCCGCTGGTGCTGATCTTTCTGGTGCTGGGCACGATCTTTCTCGGCATCGCCACGCCCACCGAAGGCGGTGCCATGGGTGCAGTCGGGGCACTGGTCATCGCTGTGGTCAACCGCCGGTTCAGCATGGATCTGCTGCGTCAGGCCATGGAGAGCACCGCGCGGCTGTCGTGCTTCGTGATGTTCATCCTGATCGGCTCCACCGTGTTCAGCCTGGCGTTCCAGTCGGTCGATGGCCCCAAATGGGTCGAGCACCTGCTCACGTCGCTGCCCGGTGGCGTGCTGGGCTTCCTGATCGTGGTCAACGTGATGATCTTTCTTCTGGCCTTCTTTCTCGACTTCTTCGAGCTGGCCTTCATCGTAGTGCCGCTGCTGGCACCCGTGGCCGTCGCTCTGGGCATCGATCTGGTGTGGTTTGGCGTGCTGCTGGCGGTGAACATGCAGACGTCTTTCATGCACCCGCCGTTCGGCTTTGCGCTGTTCTACCTGCGCAGCGTGGCGCCTGAAATCGAATACAAAGACAGCGTGACGGGCAAGAAGATCGCACCGGTCACCATCGGCCACATCTACCGCGGCGCCATCCCGTTCGTGCTGATCCAGCTGATGATGGTCGCGATGATCATCAGCTTTCCAGGCTTGGTGTCACGTCCCGACGACGTGGCTGCCAGCATCGATCCCGACGCTGCTTTGCAGCAGATGCAAGACGGTTCCGAGGCAGCCGATGCGGCCGCACAGGACGAGGTCGATGACCCGATGAAAGCCATGCAGCAGTCCATCGAAGCCGATCGTCAGAACGCCCCGGAATGACCCGGGGGCTGAGCCGTCAGATCTTCACGCCCTGCATGTAGCGATCGAAGCTGGCTTCTGCAAAGCGCGACCACAGGCCTTGCTCGCGCTGGAAGGCCGCATAGTCCTCGTGCACCTTGCGCCAGTTCGGGTTTTTCTCGTTCAGTTCGGCGTACAGCGCCATCGATTGCTTGTAGGCCTCGTCGAGCACGGGCTTGGGAAAAGCCAGCACCTTCACGCCATTGCTGATCAAGGTTTTCAACGCGGCCGGGTTCTTGGCGTCGTAGTTCGCCTGCATGTCGACGTGCACGAATGACGCTGCCGCTTCCACGATGGCCTTGTACTCGGGCGTCAGCGCCGCATAGGCCTGCGTGTTGACGAAGAAATCGAGTTCAGCGCTGCCTTCCCACCAACCGGGGTAGTGATAAAACGGCGCCACCTTGTACAGGCCGAGTTTCAGGTCGTCGTACGGTCCGATCCACTCGGCCGCATCGATGGTGCCCTTCTCGAGCGACTGGTAGACCTCGCCGCCCGCGATGTTCTGGGCCACACCACCCATGCGTTCGACCACCCGGCCGGCAAAGCCGCCGATGCGGATCTTCAGGCCCTTCATGTCGGCCAGAGACTTGATCTCCTTGCGGTACCAGCCGCCCATCTGAGCGCCGGTGTTGCCGCCCGGAAAACTGATCATGTTGTACTTGGCATAGAACTCGCGCATCAGCTTCATGCCGTTGCCGCGGTACATCCACGCCGTGAGTTGGCGCGAATTCATGCCGAACGGGATGGCCGCGCCGATGGCGAAGGTCTCGTCCTTGCCGAAGAAGTAATACGGCGCCGTGTGCGCCATCTCGACCGTGGCCGCCTGCACCCCATCGACCACGCCGAACGCCGGCAACAACTCACCGGCCGCGTGCACGCTGATCTGAAAGCGTCCGCCCGTCATGTCGCTGACCTTCTTGGCAAACACCTCGGCGCCGCCAAAGATGGTGTCCAGCGACTTCGGAAAGCTCGAGGCCAGCCGCCAGCGCAAGGTGGTTTGTGCGTGCACCACCGCAGGGGCCATACCGGCAGCCAGCACACCTGCGAGGCCACTGTGATGAATGAATCGACGTCGTTGCATCAAGAAAACTCCTGTGTGTTGGCGGCCCGAGGCCGATGTCAGCTGCCGGCGATTTTCATGGACTCGACCAGCACCGAGCCCATGGTTTTTCCACCCATGGTGTAAGCGTCGGCGCCCACCGCCACGATGGAGCGCAGCATGTCCTTCACGTTGCCGGCGATGGTGATCTCGTGCACCGGGTAGGCGATGCGCCCGCGCTCGACCCAAAAGCCCGCTGCGCCGCGCGAATAGTCGCCGGTCACATGGTTCACGCCCTGCCCCATCAGTTCGGTCACGAACAGGCCGCGGTCCAGCTTGCGCAGCATGGCGTCGAGGTCATCCTCCGGCCGCGTCAGGCGGCTGGTCAGCGTCAGGTTGTGCGAGCCGCCGGCATTGCCCGTGGTGCGCATGCCCAGCTTGCGAGCCGAGTAGCTCGACAGAAAGTAACCCTGGGCCACGCCGGCATCGACCACGCGACGCCCGCGCGTCACCACGCCTTCGTCGTCAAACGGCGCGCTGGACTTGCCGCGACGCAGGTGCGGGTCTTCGTCGATGTCGATGTGCGCGGCCATCACCGGCTGACCCAGGCAATCCAGCAAAAAGCTCGACTTGCGGTACAGCGCCCCGCCGCTGGTGGCCTGCACATAAGCGCCGAGCAGACCGGCGGCCAGCGTCGACTCGAACAGCACCGGAGCTTCGCGCGTCTTGATCTTGCGGGCCTTCAATCGCGACAAGGCGCGCTCGGCGGCATAGCGTCCCACCGCCTCGGGCGCGGCCAGGTCATCGGCCGAGCGCATCGAGCAATACCAGGCGTCGCGCTGCATGTCATCGCCGTCGCGACCTGGAAGCGAGGCGATCGGGGCCACCGACATCGAATGGCGCGAGCTGGCATAGCCGCCGCGAAATCCGCGGCTGTTGCCCGAGAAAAAGTGCGACTGCTGCGCCGACACGCCCGCGCCTTCGGAGTTGGTGATGCGCGCATCGACCGTCAGTGCCGCCTGCTCGCAGCGCATCGCGATCTCGGCCGCGCCCTTGGCATCGATGGCCCAGGGATGAAACAGATCCAGGTCCTTCAGCGCCGCCTTGGCGGTGACCAGATCGCGCTTGTCAGGCAGGCCGGCGGCCGGATCCTCGGCGGTGAAACGGGCGATGTCGTGCGCGGCACGCACCGTTTGCTCAAGGGCCGCAGGCGAAAAATCCGAGGTGCTGGCGTGGCCGCGCCGCTGTCCCACGTAGACCGACACGCTGATCGACTTGTCGCGATTGCGCTCGACGTTCTCGAGATCGCCCTTGCGCACCGACACCGACAGCCCGACGCCTTCGGACACCTCGGCGCTGGCATCGCTGGCGCCGATCTTCTGGGCCACGCGCAGCGCGTCCTCGACGAGTTGCTGAAAGTCGGCGCGCGAATAGGCAAACCCGGTGGATGACGACGGCAAGGTCTGGCTGGACATGGATGGGTGTGGGTGTTGAGTTGCGGCCTCGGCCGCCGATGGAGGGGGGCCGTGTGGGCCCGCGGGAGGCCAAGCGCTCGGCTCGAAACCTCGTGGCTATGATACCGACCGCCTTGTTCGCCGCGCCCGCGGCCCCCGCCTGAGGCCCCACCCCCGATGCCACCGATTGATTCCGAAGATCCGTCCGACGCGAGCGCCATTCCCGCGTGGCTGACACGTCCGAGCAAAACCCGCCGCAAGAAGGATTCGCACGACCTGCAAGACCTGGGCGAAGCGCTGGTGGCCATGCCCGATGGTCGGCTTGTCGACCTGCCGATGGACGAGAGCCTGCTCGACGCGATACGCCAGTACCGCGTCACCCGCACCCATGAGGGCCGTCGCCGACAGATGCAGTACATCGGCAAGCTGATGCGCCGCAACGATCCCGAACCGCTGCGCGAGGCGGTGGCCGCGATGGAACTCGGTCAGGCCAAGGACGCGCTGGCGCTGCACGACGCCGAACGCTGGCGCAACGAGCTGATCGCCAGCGACAGCGCCCTCGACACCTGGCTGGCCGATCACCCGCAAGCCGACGTGCAGCAGTTGCGCAGCCTGATCCGGGCCGCGCGCAAGGATGCGTCAGCGGCCCCCGAGCAGCGCAGCGGCAAGGCCTTCCGCGAGCTGTTTCGGTTTCTTCGCCAGAACCCCTCAGCCTTGGCGGCAGGCACCGACCCTGACGCTGACGACGACAACAACGACGACGACGAGCAAGACGAATGAGCGACGCCGCCCACGCCCCACTCGAGGCGGTGCGCATCGGCATCGTGTCAATCAGCGACCGTGCCTCGGCCGGCGTCTACGAGGACAAGGGCGTGCCGGCTTTGCAAGACTGGCTGGCCCGCGCGCTGCGCAATCCGGTGATCTGGGAAACACGGCTGATCCCCGACGACCAGGCCGGCATCAGCGCCACGCTGTGCGAACTGGTCGACACGGCCCGTTGTGATCTGGTGCTGACCACTGGCGGCACCGGCCCGGCCCCGCGCGATGTGACGCCTGAGGCCACGCTGGCGGTGGCGCACAAGGTGCTGCCGGGCTTTGGCGAGCAAATGCGCAGCATCAGCCTGAACTTCGTGCCCACCGCGATCCTGTCGCGGCAGGTGGCGGTGGTGCGCGGCGCGGCCTTGATCATCAACCTGCCGGGTCAGCCCAAATCCATCGCCGAAACCCTGCAGGGCCTGCCCGCAGCCACACCGGCCGTGCCAGGCATCTTTGCGGCGGTGCCGTATTGCGTGGACCTGATCGGCGGGCCGTGGATCGAGACCGACGCGGCGCTGTGCGTGGCGTTTCGGCCCAAGTCGGCGCAGCGACCCCAGCCCGCTTGATTCAGCTCGCCAGCGCGATCACTTGACCAGCCGGCTCAAGCCTGCGGCGTCGAACTGCTCGGTGGTTTGTGCGTCGGGTGGCACGCACGCCGTCGATGGCGCGTCGGTGCGCTGCGATCCGGACAGCGTCTCGATCGCCTGCCACAACATCGTGATCTGGTGCTCCTGCGCGGCGGCATGGTCGATGAGCGACTTCATCGCCTGGGCCACCGGGTCGTCGCCCTGCGTGATGCCGTAGGCCGAAAAGCCCAGCTTGGCCGCGGTCTCCTCGCGCTGTGCGTCCACCTGCGCATCGATCACCCGCGCCGGGTTGCCCACCGCCGTGGCGCCGGCCGGCACCGCCTTGAGCACCACCGCGTTGGAGCCGATGCGTGCGTTGTCGCCCACCGTGAAGCCGCCGAGCACCTGCGAATTGGCGCCCACGATCACCCCATGACCCAGCGTCGGGTGGCGCTTGGCGCCCTTCCACAGCGAGGTGCCGCCCAGGGTGACGCCTTGGTAGATGGTGCAGTCGTCGCCGACCTCGGCGGTCTCGCCAATCACCACGCCCATGCCGTGGTCGATGAACACGCGCCGGCCGATCTTCGCGCCGGGGTGGATCTCGATGCCCGAGAAAAACCGCCCGAGATGCGAGATGAAGCGCCCCAGCCAATGCAGGCCGCTCGCCCAGCAGCCGTGCGCCAGCCGATGGAACATCAGCGCGTGCAGCCCGGGATAGCAGGTGAGCACCTCGAATCCGCTGCGCGCAGCAGGGTCGCGCTCGAGGATGCAGGCGATGTCTTCGCGGAGGCGCTTGAACATGGATCGGTGGTGGGTGAGTCGTCGGGCAGTCTAGTCGCTGCGGTGAATGCGGCGCAGTGCGTCTCAACCTCGTTTTTGAACGGCCTTGGCGATGCCGCGCAGCAGGTGGATTTCTTCTTCGCTCACCTGCAGCCGGTTGAGCGCCTGGTGCAGCCGCGGCAGCAGCTTTTGCGGTTGCTGCGGGTTCATGAATCCGATCTCCACCAGCACCTGCTGCCAGTGGTCCAGCGCGCCTTGCACCGCCACCGCATCGGCCAGATGAGCGTCGGTGGTGCGCGGCAGCACGCCGAAGCCGCCCAGCGCCTGACGCCAGTCGTAGGCGATCAGCTGCACCGCCTGAGCCAGGTTGAGCGATCCGTAGCCCGGCGCGGTCGGAATGCTCAGACAGGCATGGCACTTGTAGACATCGTCGTTGCTCATGCCGTAGCGCTCGCAGCCGAACACGAAGGCCACGCGGTGCGCACTGGGTGCCAGGCTCGCAAACAGCTCGCGCGGCGCGTGGGTGGGCGGGCCGAAATCGCGCGGCGTCATGGCGGTCGCGCAGGCGTAGGTGATGCCGTCGAGCGCTTCGGCCAGCGTGTCGACCACGCGCGCACCGCCCAGCACATCGAGCGCGCCGCTGGCCAGTGAAATCGCCTCGGCCTTGTTCTTGACGTTGGGGTAGCGCGGTGCCACCAGCACCAGATCGCCAAAGCCCATCACCTTCATCGCCCTCGCCGTCGCACCCACATTGCCGGGGTGGCTGGTGCCCAGCAGCACGAAGCGGGTCGTGTCGGGCGGCAGATCAGGGTTTTCGAGTGGGGATGGCATGGGGCCCTCTAAACTCTTGATTATCGGAACGCCGTCCACACCGGCGCGTTTCGCGTCCTTTCGGGGGCCGCTCTTACTTCCCGCCAGCCCCCTCCACCCACCAAGGTTGCCCCATGTCGCAAGCGCTCCATCCCATGCTCAACATCGCCATCAAGGCGGCACGCGCGGCAGGAAGCATCATCAACCGGGCCTCGCTCGACCTCGACTTGCTCACCATCAGCAGCAAGGCGCCCAACGACTTCGTGACCGAAGTCGACAAGGCGGCCGAGAACGCGATCATCGACGTGCTGCTGCAGGCCTATCCCGGCCACGGCATCCTCGCCGAGGAGTCGGGCAGCGAGCGCGGCGCCAGGGACAGCGACTACGTCTGGATCATCGATCCGCTGGACGGCACCACCAACTTCATCCACGGCTTTCCGGTCTATGCGGTGTCGATCGCGCTGGCCTTCAAGGGCCAGGTACAGCAAGCGGTGGTGTACGACCCGTCGCGCAACGACCTGTTCTATGCCTCCAAGGGGCGCGGTGCCTTTCTCAACGACAAGCGTCTTCGCGTGTCCAAGCGCATCCGCATGAACGAGGCGCTGATCGGCACCGGCTTTCCGTTTCGCAAGGGCGACAACTTCAAGCGCTACGTGAAGATGTTCGAAGCGGTGATGCAAAACTGCGCCGGCCTGCGCCGCCCGGGGGCTGCCGCGCTCGACCTGTGCTACGTGGCAGCGGGCTACTACGACGGCTTCTTCGAGACCGGTCTGCAACCCTGGGACATCGCCGCCGGCTCGTTGATGATCACCGAGGCCGGCGGTCTGATCGGCAACTTCACCGGCGAGGCCGACTTTCTCTACCAGCGCGAAGTCGTCGCCGGCAACCCCAAGATCTACGGCCAGCTGGTGCACACGCTGGCGCCTTACACGCAAATCAGCCACGGCGAGGCGCTGGCGCCGCACGCCGGTGCCGCCGCCCCACTCAGCCCCGAAGCCGCGCTGGCCCTGTCGCTGGGCGCTGACGACGCGGCCGTCGCCCCTGAGGCGGCACCCACAGCCGAAGCCGTACCAGAAAAGAAAAAGGCCGTGCGCATCCGCAAGGCCGATCTGCCCAGCGCCGACGACGCGCCTTTTTGACCCCCGGCTGATGCTGCGGGCCGGTCCGCGCGGGCGCTGATTTCACTCAATCGGCGCCCTGTCCGATCGATCCAGAGCCTGCCGGGCGACTGCTGTCCGGCATGGCGCCACCAAGCGAGTAAGCGTGTTGACAACCGCTACACGCCCAACAACAAATCGTGTGCCGGTTGTATGGGAAAAAACAGGCGCAGCATCCGATGACGCTGATGCTGCGGCTGAGCGCCGTCAAGCCAGGGCGCTGACGATCGATGGGGTTGCCTCAGGGCCGGCGGCTCAATCCTCAAACAGCTCCGAATGCGTGCCCGCACGCACAAAGATGATGGCGTCGCCGTCCAGCCGGTAGATCAGCAGGAAATCGCCGCCGATGTGGCACTCGCGGTGATCGGCCCAGTCGCCCTTCAAGGGGTGGTCCAGCCACTCGGGGCCCAAGGCGGCGTCGTTGGCCACAAGCAGCAGCATCGCCTGCTTCAGCCGGTTCAGGTCGTAGCGGCCGGATCGGCTCAGGCGCTCCCAGTCCTTGAGAAAGGCCCTGGTGTGGTCGCACGCTCTGGGCGGCGTGGCCCGCTTACGGCTTGCAGGTTTTTTCGAGGCCATGGATCAAGTCGTCGGCAGACTCGAAACGGGCGGCCCGCTGCGCGGCCATGGCGCGGGCTTCTTCCATCGCCTCGCGGGTTTGCGCGTTGGGCACCTTGAGCTCAAGCGGAAAAGCCTGATCGTTGACCACGCGCTTGAGCAAGATGCGCACGGCATCCGACACGGAAAGCCCCATGGCTTCGAGCGCCACGCTGGCTTGCGCCTTGATTTCGTCGTCCACCCGCACGTGCAGCATCGATGAATGGGCCATGGTCAGATCCTCCGTCTGACCGAATTTTGTATCGCGTATGAGATACGGTCAAGCAGGGTCTGGCCGGCGGCCATCGTGGCCGACGTGCCGAACTGCACCGACACCGTGCCGGTGATCCAGATGATTCGGTGGTGGTTGAGCATCTCTGAGCGGCTGCCACCCTCACCCCAGCCCTCTCCCGCTGGGCGGGAGAGGGAGTCATTCAAGTTCCCTCTCCCTGGGGGAGAGGGCTAGGGTGAGGGTTGCATTAATCCCCCACCACCCTCACCCCAGCCCTCTCCCGCAAGCGGGAGAGGGAGCCAAGAAACCATCGGCCGCGTAGCGGGAGATGGCTGTTCAAGTCCCATCTCCCGCTGGCGGGAGATGGCGTCATTCAAGTTCCCTCTCCCTGAGGGAGAGGGCTAGGGTGAGGGTTGCATTCATCCCCCACCACCCTCACCCCAACCCTCTCCCGCTGGGCGGGAGAGGGAGTCAAGACACCATCGGCCGCGCAGCGGGAGATGGCCATTCAAATTCCCTCTCCCCGAGGCAGAGGCAAACTCAAATTCCCTCTCCCCGAGGGAGAGGGTCAGGGTGAGGGTTGCTTGCCGGCCAGCGTGACGGCGCCCGAATCGCCATCGTCTGCCTCGGCCTCGGGCCACAGCGCCGGAAAGTAAAAGCGCAGCGCGTGCAGTGGCAAGCCGAAGCGCAGCGGGCCTTGGGGGGTGTCGCTGGCCACCAGGCGCCGATCCAGCAGCGCCTTGAGCACGGTGCCGGCGGTGCGCTCGCCCAGGCCTGTCATGGTCTTGAACTCGCCGCGCTCGAGTGCGCTGTCGGTCACGAACAGGTAGTGCAGCGGCCGCAGCGCGGCCAGCCGCACGCCGGATCGCAGTGTTTGTTCCTCATAGGCCAGACAGGCGGCGATGCGCCGTTCCATGTCGCCCAGCTTCAACAGGGCAGCCATGAAATCGACCTGGTCCTGGCACACCGACAGCACGTAGCCGATCCAGTCAACCAGCGCTTGCTGGCTCAGGTTGCCCCGGCCATCCAGATCACCGCGACGCGGCTCGTCGGCTGCGGCCAGCAGCGCGTAGTAGCGATCGGTGCTGCGCGCAAAGCCACGCAGCGGCGACCACAAGCCGCCGGTGTAGCCCAGCGCGGTGAGCATCGCGTGCGTGTGCAGCCGCATGACCCGCCCGTTGCCATCGACAAACGGGTGCACCCAGCCCAGCCGGTGGTGGGCCGCGGCCAGCGCCAACAGCGCGGCCTCGCCTCGGCGGGTGCCGCCGTAGACGTCGCCCCAACGCTCGAGCAGCGCGGGCACCGCCGCAAAGGCCGGCGCCACGTGCTGGCCCACGCTCACCTCGCGCTGGCGAAGCTGGCCGGAGGTGATGGCCGCGCCCTCGGGGGTGAACAGATCGCTGGCGGGCAGGCGGGCGAACAGTTCACGGTGCACATCGGTGAGCGCATCGACACCGTACAGCCGCTGAGCACCGTCTGGGCCAGCGTAGCGCGACTCGATGGCGATCTCTGCATCGATGTGCGCCACCGCCAGCCGCTGCCGGGCTGCCAGCTCGCGGTTGTCTGAAAAATCGCGCCGCAGCGCCTGCTCGATCTCGAACGGCCGCGTGTGCTGGCCCTCGATGCGGTTGGAGTGATACGAGTTCATGCCCCGCAGCAGCCGCCGCAACTCGGCAGGCGCGCGCGTGCCGGCCAACTGCAACGCCGCGCGCGCCAGATCGTGCGCCTGCGCCAGCAAGGGCTGCTGCGCCGCCTCGGACGGCATCAGCGGTTCAAACTGATGGACAGAATCGTAAAGTGTCACCATGGTTGCCAAGATGATGCCACTTGCAAGTCATTGATGGATAATGTATTTGCCTTATTTTTGCAAATTATTTTGCCAAGTGTTTTGCGGGCATAGACCCTCACCCCAACCCTCTCCCGCTTGGCGGGAGAGGGCGTCACTCAAGTCCCATCTCCCGCGCGGCGGGAGATGGCTATTCAAATCCCCTCTCCCGCGCAGCGGGAGAGGGTTAGGGTGAGGGTCCAGCCCGGCCAAGCCCACCCTCACCCCTACCCTCTCCCGCGCGGCGGGAGAGGGAGCCTGAATTCACCCTCACCCCAACCCTCTCCCGCGAGCGGGAGTCATTCAAGTTCGCTCTCCCGCGCAGCGGGAGAGGGAGCCAAGACACCATCTGCCGCTTGGCGGGAGATGGCTAGCGTGAGGGGCCGAAGCCTGACAATCCAAACCATGGCCAAACCCGTCCCCCGACTCAGCCCCGAGCAGATTCAAGAGGTGATCGCCGTCGCCTGGGACGATCGGCCGCCCTTTGCCGCCGTGCTGCGCAGCCACGGGCTGTCGCCGGGTCAGGTGGTGCAGTTGCTCAAGCGCGAGCTCACGCCCAGTGCCTACAAGACCTGGGTCGCGCGCACCAAGGCGCCGCAGCGTGCGGCGGCTGGCAGGAAGTGATGGACACACGAAACGCCTTTGCCGAGCTGGGGCTGGAGCCCGGCGCCACGGCGCATGAGGTCAAGGCCGCGTGGCGGCGGCTGGTGTCGCATTGGCACCCCGACCGCAACCCGAGTGACGGCGCGCTGGTGCGCATGCAGCGCATCAACGATGCGTTTCGCATCGTCAGGCAAGCCCTGGGCACAGGGCATGAGGTGCCTTCGCACGATGAGACGCCCGCCTCGAGCGCGCCTGAACCAGCGGCCGAAGACGCACGCGCGCGCACCGAACCGCCTGGCGATCGGCCGCCCGAGGATGAAGACCTCGGCGAGCGCCGCACCGTCCATCGCAAGCTCAGGCTCACGCTGGAAGAAGCCGCCGCCGGCTGCACCAAGGTGCTGCAAGGCAAGCTGGCCGACACCTGCACCAGCTGCATGGGCCTGGGCTACCAGATGCCCGAAGCCGCTTGCGAGCCCTGCGAGGGCAGCGGCCAGGTTGCGCAGACCAGCTGGTTCGGCTGGTTGAACACCAAGGTGGCTTGCACGCCGTGCGCGGGTCTGGGTCGCTTCAGGCTGGACTGCCAGGTGTGCGACGGCACCGGCAAACTCGACAACCGGCGCTATCAGGTCAAAGCGCGCATTCCCCAGGGCGTGCGCAGCGGCGACCGGCTCACCGTGAGCACGCGTGGCACCCGATCTGGCGACAGGGCGGTCGAGCTGCACCTGCGCATCGAGCTGATCGACCACGCCTTGTTCACGCTGGAGCCTGATGGCACGGTGCGCTGCGAGATGCCGGTGGACGGCTTTGCCTGGATTGCCAACCGCACGGTGCAGGTGCCCACGCTGGCCGGCCTGCAGCCGCTGGCGCTCAACCGCGAGCAACTGGCGTACCGGCTGGCGCAACAGGGTTTTCCGGCGCAGCGGCGTGGCGCGCGTGGTGATCTGGTGATCACGGTGCAGCCGGTTTTTCCGCAACGCATGAGCGCCGATCAGGACATCTTGCTCGACCAGCTGATCGCGACCTTTTCGGGCCCCGACAGCCGCAGCGAAGACCCGCGCCTGAGCGCGTGGCAGCGCAGCCTGCAGCTGTGGGAGCGAAGCCGCCAAAGGCGAGAAACCGGCGAGCGTTGAGACGCGGCGCCGTATGAGCGCTCAGCGCGGGCGGTCGGGTGCCTCGAAGCGCAGGTGAATGGCGGCCAGATCGTCAAAGGCGGCCTGGCCGCCTTCGAACTCGCGCACCGCGCCCACCAGAGTCGGCAACAGCGACGTGCCTGTGTGGGCCACCAGAAGGTCGGTGACGCGGTCATCACCGAACATCGCCTCGCCTGGCGCGGTGGCCTCGGTGACGCCGTCGGTGACGACGAGCAACTGGTCGTTGGTTTCCAGCTGAACGGTGGCCGACTCGTAGCGGAAGTCTTCGTCCATCAGGCCGAACGGCAAGCCGCCGCTGGACGCCAGACGGCCGATCGCGCCATCGGCACGGATGAGAAAGGGCTCGACGTGACCGGCGCGCACATACGACAGCTTGCCGCTGCGCAGTTCGAGCGTGGCCAGCAGCATGGTCACGAACATGCAGCTGTCGTTGCCACGACTGAGGATGGAATGGACCATGCCGGCGGCACGCTCGGGCTGGCCAAAGACCTCAAGCACATCGGGTCGCGACAGCAAGCCGCGAAACAGCGCCTGGGTGCGCGCCATCATGAGACCGGCGGCAGCGCCCTTGCCCGACACGTCGCCAATCAGCATGACCAGCATGTCGTCGCCGATCGAAAAGTAATCGACCAGATCACCGCCGACTTCCTTGGCCGGCTCGAGCACGATGTCGATGGCGATGTCGCGGCCGTGGTGGCTGCCACGGTAATTGGGCGGCACCAGCGCGAGCTGCAGGGCACGCGCGTCGTTGAGCTCGATTTGCTTGCGCTGCAGTTCTTGGCGCATGCTGTCTCGCAGCATCTTCTTTTCAAGCGTGGCCAGGATGCGCGCGCGCAGCAAGGTGGCGTTGAAGGGCTTGAGCACGAAGTCTTCAGCGCCCATCTCGATGCAGCGCACCACCGGGTCCATGTCGTTGAGCGCGGAGATGACGATGACCGGCAGATCGGTGAGCTTGCCGGCTTCGCTGAGCTGGCGCAGCACCTCGAAACCGTCGACCTCGGGCATCATGATGTCGAGCAGCACGAGATCGAACTCGCGCGCTGCGATGGCCTCCAGCGCCTCGCGGCCGTTGACCGCCTGCTCGATGTGGACCACGCCCAGACGCCGCAGGCGGCGCACCAGGATGTCGCGGTTTTCGTCGATGTCGTCGACGACGAGCACGCGGGCATGGGCGGGGTTCATGGCGTTTCCTGGGGTGTGGCGATCAATGCCAGCAGCTGGTCGGCCAGCCGCAGGGTCGCACGCAGATCGTCTTGCAGCGGCTGGCCGGGGCCGGCGCTCCAGTCGTCGATGAGCATGTCGCCATAGCCCTTGACCGCGTTCAAGGGCGTGCGCAGGTCGTGGCGCCAATGGCCCTGCGTGGCCAGCCACTGGGCGGGGTTGTCACGGGCCGCACGCGGTGCGTCAGCGAATTCCTCGATCAGCGTGCACAGCCGCGCGCAGGCCTTGCCGATGCGTGCGAGATCGTCGGCCGCATCGTCCAGACCGCGCAAGGCCGCCTGCTCGCTCACCCTGGCGACCACAGCGGCCATCTCGGCGCCAGGCGAGCGCAGCGCCTGGCACAGCGCAGCCACCTGCAAGGCGGCAGCGTCTTGGGGTGCTGCGTCAAAAGACGATGGGGTTGCGGTCATGGGGTGGCCAGCACTCAGGCCGGCTTGCCGGGCAGCAGCGCTTCGATCTTGGCGATGAGGCGATCGAGCTCGACGGGCTTGGTGTCGTAGTCGTTGCAGCCGGCCTCGATGGCTTTTTCACGGTCGCCGGCCATGGCGTGGGCGGTCAGGCCGATGACGGGGATGTGGCGCGTGGCCTCGGCGGCCTTGATGCGCCGGGTGGCTTCCCAGCCGTCGATCACCGGCAGGCTCATGTCCATCAGGATCAGGTCGGGCAGCTCGGAGCCGGCCATCTCGACGCCCTGGCCGCCATCGACGGCCATCACGATCTCGTAGCCGCGGCGCAGCAATCGGCGCGACAGCATGTCGCGGTTCATTTCGTTGTCTTCAACAAGCAGCAGTTTCACGTTTCAACAGCCTTTTGAAAAACCCGCCAAGCGAGCCATCAGATCACGAATTCAACGGCAGGACGCTCGCGCAGCGCCTGACGAACCTCGGCGGCCACGCCCTTGGCGTTGGCCGACCCCTTGCCGATCACCGAGTGGGCGTGCTTGCCCAGCCACTCGCGCTCTTGCACCGAGAGGTCCTTGGCGGTGATCACAACCACCGGAATGTCGCGCCACAAGGCATGGGCAGCGAGTTGTTCCAGCACCATGAAGCCGTCCATCTCGGGCATCATCAAATCCAGCAGGATCAAGGACGGCAGCGGGTTGGCACCCAGCCAGTCAAGCGCCTCGCGGCCGTTGGCGGCTTCGAACACCTCGACGTTCAATTGCTGGATGTGGGCCTTGGTGAGCTCGCGGCTCATGGCGTCGTCATCGACAACGAGCACGGTAGCCGCCTCGTCGAGCAGCTTGTTCAACACCAGACCCAGGCGCGATCGGTCCACTGGCTTGGTCATGAAATCGCTCGCACCGAGCGACAGCGCCAGGCCCCGATCCGAGGTGCAGGTGACCACCACCACCGGAATGTCCGACAGCTCGGGGTCGGACTTCAGTGCGGTGAGCACCGACCAGCCGTCCATGCGCGGCATCATGATGTCGAGCGTGATCGCTGCGGGGCGCAGCTGGCGCGCCATGTCGATGGCCGCCTCGCCGCCGGCGGCCTCGACCACACGCCAGCCTTCCTTGTTCAAGGCCATGCACAGCAGCTGACGCGAGGCCGGGTCGTCATCGACCACCATCACCAGCGGTGCGTTTCGGACGTGCGCCTGGTCGGCCAAGGCCTGGGCAACGCCTGTCACCGCAGGCACGGTCGAGGCCGACGGCTTCTTGCCGGGCAGCACCATGGTGAACACCGAACCCACGCCCGCAGTGCTCTCCACATCAATGGAGCCGCCGAGGATTTCGCAGAAATGGCGCGTGATCGCCAACCCCAGGCCGGTGCCGCCATAACGCTTGGTGGTGGACGCATCAGCCTGGGCGAACGGGGAAAACAGCTTGGCGAGCTGCTCGGGCGTCATGCCGATGCCGGTGTCTTGCACCGCAAAGCTCACAGGCTCATGGGGCAACTCGCGGTTGCGCTCGAGCGTCAGGGTGACCTTGCCGTTGGAGGTGAACTTGGTCGCATTGCTGACCAGGTTGAGCAGGTTTTGCTTGAGCTTGGTGCGGTCGGAGTGCATCGACCCGATGTCGCTCGGGCAGACGATCTCGAGCACGTTGCTGTTTTTCTCGATCAGCGGCTTGACGATGGCGCGGATTTCCTCGACCAGCGCGGGCAGCTCGAAGTCTTCGAGGTAGATGTCCATCTTGCCGGCCTCGATCTTGGACAGATCGAGGATGTCGCTGATGAGGTTGAGCAGGTGGCGCCCGGCCGACTGGATCTTGGCCAGATCGGCCACGTAGTCGTCGAGGCCATCGTCTTGCGACATTTCCTGCAGGATTTCGCTGTAGCCGATGATGGCGTTGAGCGGGGTGCGCAGCTCGTGGCTCATGTTGGCCAGGAAAGACGACTTGGCCAGATTGGCCGCCTCGGCCTGGGCCATGGCGGCTTCGAGATCGTGCTGGCGCCGCTCGAGCAGATCGCGCTGCCTGTCGCGCTCGATCATGCCTTGACGAAACAGCGCCAGGGTCTTGGCCATGGCGCCGATCTCGTCGCGCGAGGCTGGTGGAATCGGCGTGTCGATGTGGCCGGCGGTCAGGCCGTCGATGGCGGTGACCACCCGGTTGAGCGGCATCAGGATGGAGCGCAGCACCACCCAGGTGGCCAGCATGCCCAGCAAGACAGCCAGCGTCACGATGATGGTGGCCAGCCGCGTGGTTTCCTCGGTGCGTTCCAGAACCTCCTCGCGGGTGCTTTGCGCCTGCATGAGAAGGTCGTCAACCAGCAGAGCCAATTTTTCTTCGAACACCAAGCCGTGCTGGCGTGCCTCGGCGAAATACGTGTTGCCGATGACGCGCTTGTCGTCGGTGTAGGCGTCTACCGCCATCAAGCCAGCGACCTCGAAGCCTGAGACCTCTCGCTGCAGCAGTTGGGCCACCTCGGGCTCGCTTTTCTCGAGCGCCTGGAGCCCGGCATCGAGCCGACGACGCGCCTCGGTGGCGTTGGCTTCGGACTGATTCAGCAGGCTCACCGCGAGGTCGGTCAGCCAGTAGCGGTATTCGCCAAAATTCTTTTGAATCGCGGTGGCCAGCGCGATCTCGTGGGCCCGCTGGGCGTTCAACAAGACGAGCTTTGCATTCGACGACATGGCGCTCGTCAGGTAGAACGTGGTGCCCAGCATGCCCGCCATGAGCATGACCGACAACAGCAGCATCCGAACGCGGATGCTGAGTTTTTCGAGCATGCGCAATGCGGGCGCTTCAGCCCGGGCCAGAAGGCTCATCAATTGAACAGCGTCACGCTGATCACGCCACCAAGGTCACCCTCATTGCCGCCTTCCTTGGGGTAGCCGGTGATGTCGACTTGACCCTTGGGGCCGCCGTGGCAGCTCAGGCATGAGGCCGCGTAGTACTCGGGCGAGGCAAAGCGCATCGCGGTGCGGCCCATGGCAGGCGACATCTCGGTGAACATCTGGTCCTTGGGCCAATCAGCTGCCATCAGCTTGTCGCGAATGACCTTGGATTCCCAATCGTCGGGACGCGATTTGCGATTGCGAATGAGCGCATCGGGCGCGGTGACCTTCATGACCGCCACATCCGACACGCGCCGGGCAAAGGCCTCGTTGAGCAGCCGCCCGAAGGTGGAAGGAATGAAGCCCTTGAAGGCCACGCCCTTTTGGTTGATGGTGTCCTGGTTGGCATCGATGACTTCAACCACCGCATCTTGCTGCGCCTTGAACAGCCGGCCGTGCTTGGTGCCGCCGATGATGGTCTTGGGGTCGATCTGGGTGGTTTCCTTGTAGACAACCAGCGCATCGGCCAGCACCTTCTTGCCGGTGAGCCCCTTGTTGCCCAGGGTGGGGTCGTTGATGAGCGCCTGGTTGCGCGAAACCACCGTGCGCGCTGCGCGCAACATGGCGGTCAGGCTGCGGGCGATCACCTCGTCCTCGTCGCGATCGAAGACCGGAGCGGCCTGGGGCATGCCTGCCGCCATGCACAAAGCCACAAAAGCCAACCACTTGTTCGCACTTCGCACGGGTTTCCTCTGTTGATTCGAACAGCCGAACGGCCTGTTGGTTGACTCTACACAAGTACTGTGCCCGAGGTTCATCGAACACCCGCATTCTCCGAGGCGGCGCCATTCCAAAAACGAGTTGAAAGACCCCACGCATGCGAAGAATCGTCTACCTCAGCACCGCGACCCGTCTGATGTCAGACGCTGACCTGATCGAAGTGCTGCGCGTATCGCGCGTCAACAACGCGCGCGATGAGGTCACCGGTGTGCTGCTGTACCAAGGTGGCAATTTCATCCAGCTGCTCGAAGGCGATTCGGCGGCGATCGATGTGGTCTACGAGCGCATTGAAAAAGACCCGCGCCACCACAGTTGCCTGCGCATGCTCGACGGCGAGGCCGAAGAACGGCTCTTTCCCGACTGGTCGATGGGATTTCGACCCAACGCCAGCCTGAGTGCCGAGTTGAAAAGCGAGATCGCCGACTTGATCGCCAAGGCGCCGCAGGAGGCCGCCAGCCACAACGGGCGGCGCGCGCTGCGCCTGGTCCACAGCTTCATTCAGTCGATGCGCTGAGGCGCATCGCGCCTCAGCGGCGCCAGGCCTTGCGCAACGAGGGCCGCCTCCACAATGTGGGCTCGCTTCACGCCACGCGCCACCGATGTCCGCAGAGCCTTCGCCTTCCAGCCAGACCCTTGCCATCGCTTCGGCCCACACGCCCATGATCGCGCAGTGGATGCGCATCAAGGCCGACCATCCCGACACCTTGCTGTTCTATCGGATGGGCGACTTCTATGAGTTGTTCTTCGACGATGCGCGGCGGGCCAACCGGCTGCTCGACATCACGCTGACCACGCGCGGCAGCAGTGGCGGCGAGCCGGTGGTGATGGCCGGCGTGCCGGTGGTGTCGGCCGAGGGCTATCTGGCGCGGCTGATCAAGCTCGGCGAGGCGGTGGCGATTTGCGAGCAGGTGGGCGATGTGGCCACGGCCAAGGGCCCGGTCGAACGCAAGGTGGTGCGGGTGGTCACGCCCGGCACGCTGACCGACACCGAGCTGATGTCGGACAAGGCCGACGCGCTGCTGCTCGCGCTGGCCAGCCACACCCAGCGCGGCCACACGGTGCACGGGCTGGCGTGGCTGGGCCTGAGCAGCGGCGAGCTGGGCCTGAGTGAATGTTCTGATCAGGAACTGGCCGGCTGGCTGGCGCGCTTGAACGCGGCCGAGGTGCTGGTCGATCGCAACGACGTGCCGCCTGCCTTGGCAGCCACCCGCTGCGCCATCACGAACCGGCCCGAATGGCAGTTCGATGCGGCACTCGGCGTGCGCAAGCTGTGCGAGCAGCTGCGCGTGGCCAGCCTGGCCGGCTTCAACGCGGGCGAGCTGACCACGGCGCATGCCGCGGCCGCTGCGCTGCTGAGCTACGCCGAACACACCCAGGGCCAGGCGCTCGCGCACGTGCGGCACCTGCAGGTCGAACGCGCCAGCGAGCTGATCGACCTGCCACCGACCACGCACCGCAACCTCGAGCTCACGCAAACGCTGCGCGGTGAGGACGCGCCCACGCTGCTGTCGCTGATCGACACCTGCCGCACCGGCATGGGCAGCCGCGCGCTGCGCGTGTGGACCACGCGCCCGCCGCGTGACCGTGCGGTGGCCAGCCAGCGCCACGACGCGATCGACGCGCTCATCCATCACGGTGCCGAGCCGCTGCGCCACGCGCTGCGCGGCGTGTGCGATGTGGAGCGCATCACCGCGCGCGTGGCCTTGCGACAGGCGCGCCCGCGTGAACTCACCGGCTTGCGCGCCACCTTGCGCGCGCTGCCGGCGCTGCGCGGCTCGCTGCCCGGCGGCGCTGGCGCTGGCGCTGGCGAATTGATCGACCGGCTGAGCGCCGCGCTGAATCCCGATGCGGCCATCGAAGCGCTGCTGGCTCGCGCCATCGCTGAAGAACCCGCGGTGATGCTGCGCGACGGCGGTGTGATCGCTGATGGTTTCGATGCCGCGCTCGATGAGCTGCGCGGCATCGCGCTCAACTGCGACGCCTTCTTGCTGGACCTGGAGTCTCGCGAGCGCATCCGCACCGGCATCGCCAACCTGCGCGTGCAGTTCAACCGGGTGCACGGTTTTTACATCGAGGTCACGCAAGGCCAGGTCGACAAGGTGCCCGCCGATTACCAGCGCCGCCAGACGCTGAAGAACGCCGAGCGCTACATCACGCCCGAGTTGAAGGCCTTCGAGGACAAGGCGCTGTCGGCGCAGGAACGCGCGCTGGCTCGCGAAAAAGCGCTCTTCGAGCAGGTGCTCGATGCGCTGCAGCCTCAGGTGGCGGCGCTGTCGGATCTGGCGCGCGCGCTGGGCAGCCTGGACGCGCTGGCCGCGCTGGCCGAGCGCGCGACCACGCTGGGCTGGTGCCGGCCGCAGTTCGTGCGCGAGCCGTGCATCGACATCGTGGGCGGGCGCCACCCGGTGGTCGAAGCGCGGCTGGCCGAAACCGGCGGCGGACCCTTCATGGCCAACGACTGCCGGCTCGATGCCTCGCGCAAGATGCTGGTGATCACCGGGCCCAACATGGGTGGCAAGAGCACCTACATGCGGCAGGTGGCGCTGATCGCGCTGCTGGCGTCGATGGGCTCGCACGTGCCGGCCAGCGCCTGCCGGCTCGGGCCGCTCGACGCCATCCACACGCGCATCGGCGCGGCCGACGATCTGGCCAACGCGCAGTCGACCTTCATGGTCGAGATGACCGAAGCCGCAGCCATCTTGCACGGCGCCACCGCGCAGTCGCTGGTGCTGATGGACGAGATCGGTCGCGGCACATCGACCTTCGATGGTCTGGCGCTGGCCGGCGCCATCGCCAGCCACCTGCACGAGCGCAACAACGCCTTCACGCTGTTTGCCACGCACTATTTCGAGCTGACCGCGCTGGTGCAAAAGCACGAGCGCGCGGTCAACGTGCATGTGGCGGCGGTGGAAACCCACACCCGCAGCGGCGACGACATCGTCTTTTTGCACCAGATCGAGCCCGGTCCGGCCAGCCGCAGCTACGGCGTGCAGGTGGCGCGACTGGCCGGCATGCCGGCTTCGCTGCTGCGTCAGGCCAGAGCCGCGCTCGAATCGCTCGAATCCCAGCAAAAATCGGGCGCCGCCCAGATCGACCTGTTCGCGCCGTCGGCAAGCCCTGAAGCCGCTGCAGTCCACGAGCCATCGGCGGTCGACAGCGCACTGGCGAAAATGGACCCCGACGGCATGACGCCCAAGCAAGCGCTCGACGCGCTGTACCGCCTCAAGGCGCTGCAGCCCACCACAGACAAAGGCACCTCACCATGACCTATTGCGTAGGCATCAAGCTCGATTCGGGGCTCGTGTTCCTGTCGGATTCGCGCACCAACGCGGGCCTCGACCAGATCAGCACCTTTCGCAAGATGATGGTCTATGAGCAGCCAGGCGAGCGCTTCATGGTGCTGCTGTCGGCCGGCAATCTGTCGATCAGCCAGTCGGTGCGCGAGATCTTGCAAGTCGAGAAGATCGAAGGCGAAGATGGGGAGCCCATCACCATCTGGAACGCCAAGAGCATGTTCGATGCGGTGCGCGTGCTGGGCAGCGCGGTGCGTCGCATGTACGACCAGGACGGCGCCGCGTTCAAGCAAGCCGGCATCGACTTCAACGCCAGCATGATCTTCGGCGGACAGATCGCCGGCGAGGCGATGCGGCTGTTTCTGGTCTATTCGGCAGGCAACTTCATCGAGGCCACGCGCGAGACCTGCTACTTCCAGGTCGGCGAATCGAAATACGGCAAGCCGGTGCTCGACCGCATGCTCACGCCGCAAACCCCGCTCGACGAGGCTTCGAAGTGCGCGCTGGTGTCGATGGACTCGACGCTCAAATCCAATCTGTCGGTCGGCCTGCCGCTCGACTTGCTGGTCTATGAAAACGGTGCGCTGTGCAGCGATCAACTGGTGTGCATCGACGAGCACAACCCCTACTTCCAGATGATTCGCGGCAACTGGGGTCAAAAACTGCGGCAGGTGTTCGAGTCGATCGAAGACCCGCAATGGGCGCTGACGCGCGCGTCCATCGACGATGCACAGTGGGGCCTGGCGACCCCGACCGCGTCGGGCGCCGAGCCTGCCCAGACCACGACGACGCCGCTGTGCGTGAAGTCGGCTCGCTACGAGCCGCTGCGCAAGATCACGCACCCCGGCGAGAAGATCGTCTGAGCCCTTGAAGGCCTGCCCGAAGGGCGGCCGCCAAAGACCCGGCTCCTATACTTCGGGTTTCCCACCACGGCCCTTCGGGTGCTGCAAGCAATGACCAAGTACGTCTTCGTCACCGGCGGTGTGGTGTCCTCGCTGGGCAAGGGCATTGCGGCGGCGTCTCTGGCCGCAATCCTCGAGTCGCGCGGCCTGCGCGTCACCCTCATCAAGCTCGATCCCTACCTCAACGTCGACCCCGGCACGATGTCGCCGTTTCAGCACGGCGAGGTGTATGTCACCGAGGACGGCGCCGAGACCGACCTCGATCTGGGCCACTACGAGCGCTTCATCACCACGCGGATGAAGAAGGCCAACAACTTCACCACCGGCCAGATCTACAAGAGCGTGCTGGAAAAAGAGCGTCGCGGTGACTACCTCGGCAAGACGGTGCAGGTGATCCCGCACGTGACCAACGAGATCCAGGATTTCGTCAAGCGCGGCGCCAGCGCGACCAGCGAAGGCGAGCCGGAGTTCGACGTGGCCATCGTCGAGATCGGTGGCACCGTGGGCGACATCGAATCGCTGCCCTTCCTGGAAGCCGTGCGCCAGATGAGCTTGCGCATGGGCCCCAACAACGCGGCCTTCGTGCACCTGACCTATGTGCCGTGGATCGCCGCGGCCGGCGAACTCAAGACCAAGCCCACGCAGCACACCGCGCAAAAGCTGCGCGAGATCGGCATCCAGGCCGACGTGCTGCTGTGCCGCGCCGACCGGCGCATTCCCGACGAAGAGCGCGAGAAGATCTCGCTGTTCACCAACGTGCCGACCTGGGGCGTGATCTCGATGTGGGATGTGGACACCATCTACAAGGTGCCGCGCATCCTGCACGAGCAAGGTCTTGACGGGCTGATCTGCGACAAGCTGCGCATCAACACACCGCCGGCCAACCTCAAGCGCTGGGACGACCTGGTTTATGAAGTGGCGCATCCGCAGCGCGAACTGACCATCGCCATGTGCGGCAAGTACACCGACCTGTCGGATTCGTACAAGTCGCTCAATGAGGCCTTGCGCCACGCCGGCATGCAAAGCCACGCCAAGGTCCACATCTCGTACGTCGACTCGGAAACGCTCGACGACAAGAACGTGCACCAACTCGCAGCCTTCGATGCGGTGCTGGTACCCGGCGGCTTTGGCAAGCGCGGCGTCGAGGGCAAGATCACCGCAGCCAAGTTTGCCCGCGAGCATGGCATTCCCTATCTAGGCATCTGCCTGGGCATGCAGGTGGCCACCATCGAGTTCGCTCGTCACAAGGCCGGTCTGGCCGGGGCCAACAGCACCGAGTTCGATGCGCACACGCCGCACCCGGTGATCGCGCTGATCGAGGAATGGCAAGACGCCGACGGCTCGATCCAAAAGCGCAGCAGCAATTCCGATCTGGGTGGCACGATGCGCCTGGGCGCGCAAAGCTCGGACGTGAAACCCGGCACGCTGGCGCACGAGATCTACGGCGACGTGGTCACCGAGCGGCACCGCCACCGCTACGAGGCCAACGTCAACTACCTTGAGCAGCTCGAGGCCGCGGGGCTGGTGATCTCGGCGCTGACGCAGCGCGAGCGCCTGACCGAGATCGTCGAGCTGCCACGCAGCGTGCACCCGTGGTTCATGGGCGTGCAGTTCCACCCCGAGTTCAAGTCGATGCCGTGGAGCGGCCACCCGCTGTTCAACTCGTTCATCACCGCCGCGCTGGCCCACCAGAACGCGCGCACCCAGGGACTCAAGGCATGAAACTGTGCGGACATGAGGTGGGCCTGGCCCAGCCGTTTTTCCTGATCGCAGGCCCCTGCGTGGTCGAGTCCGAGCAGCTGCAAATGGACGTGGCCGGAGCCCTCAAGGAAATGACCGCTGCGCTGGGCATTCCGTTCATCTTCAAGAGCAGCTACGACAAGGCCAACCGCTCGGCGGGCCACACCTTCCGTGGCCCGGGCATGGAGCGCGGGCTGGAGATCCTGGCCAAGGTCAAGCGCGAGCTGGGCGTGTCGCTGCTCACCGATGTGCACAGCGAAGACGAAATCCCGGCCGTGGCCGCGGTGGTCGATGTGCTGCAAACGCCGGCCTTTCTGTGCCGGCAAACGGATTTCATCCGCGCCGTGGCGCAGTGCGGCAAGCCGGTGAACATCAAGAAGGGCCAGTTTCTGGCGCCACACGACATGCGCAACGTGATCGACAAGGCGCGTGCGGCCGCGCGTGAGGCGGGGCTGAACGACGACAACTTCATGGCCTGCGAACGCGGCGTGAGCTTTGGCTACAACAACCTGGTGAGCGACATGCGCTCGCTGGCCATCATGCGCGAGACCGGCGCGCCGGTGGTGTTCGATGCGACCCACTCGGTGCAGTTGCCTGGCGGCCAGGGCACCAGCTCGGGCGGTCAGCGCGAGTTCGTGCCGGTGCTCTCGCGCGCAGCCATCGCCGTGGGCGTGGCGGGCCTGTTCATGGAAACCCATCCCGACCCGATGAACGCGATGAGCGACGGACCCAATGCGGTGCCGCTCAAGCACATGCGCGCGCTGCTCGAGCAACTGGTCGCGCTCGACCGGGTGATCAAGCAGCAACCCCTGCTCGAAAACGATTTCGGCTGCTGAGCGGGCCACGGCCCCAGCAGCCCCAAGAACCCACTTTTTCAAAACCTTCCTTCAGATTGAGGACCCCCCATGAGTGCAATCGTTGACATCGTCGGCCGCGAGATTCTGGACAGCCGAGGCAACCCCACCGTCGAATGCGACGTGCTGCTCGAGTCGGGCGTGATGGGCCGCGCGGCTGTGCCGTCGGGTGCGTCGACCGGCTCGCGTGAGGCCATCGAACTGCGCGACGGCGATCCGCTGCGCTACCTGGGCAAGGGCGTGATGCGCGCGGTCGAGCACGTCAACACCGAAATCAGCGAAGCCGTGCTCGGGCTCGATGCCAGCGAACAGGCTTTTCTGGACCGCACGCTGATCGACCTGGATGGCACCGACAACAAGTGCCGTCTGGGCGCCAACGCGACGCTGGCCGTGAGCATGGCCGTGGCGCGCGCGGCGGCCGAGGAAAGCGGCTTGCCGCTGTACCGCTACTTTGGCGGCTCGGGCGCGATGCAGCTGCCCGTGCCGATGATGAATGTGATCAACGGCGGCGCGCACGCCAACAACTCGCTCGACCTGCAAGAGCTGATGATCATTCCGGTGGGTGCTCCGAGCTTTCGCGAAGCGGTGCGCTGGGGTGCCGAGACCTTCCACGCGCTCAAGAAGATCCTTCACGACAAGGGCATCAGCACCGCGGTGGGCGACGAAGGCGGCTTTGCCCCCAGCGTGGCCAGCCATGAAGCGGCCATCCAGATGATCCTGGATGCCATCGACAAGGCCGGCTACACCGCCGGTGAGCAGATCGCCATCGGCCTGGACTGCGCGGCCAGCGAGTTCTACAAGGACGGTCACTACGTGCTCGAAGGCGAAGGCGGCCTGAAGCTGTCAGCGCCCGCCTGGACCGACATGCTGGCCAACTGGGTCGACAAGTACCCCATCATCAGCATCGAAGACGGCATGCACGAAGGCGACTGGGACGGCTGGAAGCACCTCACCGAGCGTCTGGGCAGCAAGGTTCAGCTGGTGGGCGACGACCTGTTCGTGACCAACACCCAGATCCTGAAAGAAGGCATCGAGCGCGGCGTGGCCAACTCCATCCTCATCAAGATCAACCAGATCGGCACGCTCACCGAAACCTTCGCCGCTATCGAGATGGCCAAGCGCGCCAACTACACCGCGGTGATCAGCCACCGCTCGGGCGAGACCGAAGACTCCACCATCGCCGACATCGCCGTGGGCACCAACGCGCTGCAGATCAAGACCGGCTCGATGAGCCGCAGCGACCGCATGGCCAAGTACAACCAGTTGCTGCGCATCGAAGAAGACCTGGGTGATGTGGCGAGCTACCCCGGACGCTCGGCGTTTTACAACCTGCGCTGAATTTCGCTCGCGCCATGCGCTTCATCAGCTTCGCGCTCATCGCGCTGATCGTTCTGGTGCATGTCGAGCTGTGGTTCGGCTCGTCGGGCGTGTCGCGCATGCTCGAACTGCAAACCAAGCTCGAGCAGCAAAAAGCGGTCAACGATGAAGCCAGGCGTCGCAACGAGCAGCTCGCCGCCGAGGTGAACGACCTGGTCGAGGGCCTCGAGATGGTCGAGGAAAAAGCGCGCTACGACCTGGGCATGGTCAAGCGCGACGAGATCCTGGTGCAGCTGAGCACCAGCGCCAAATAGGCGACGCGGCTCAGTTGAGCGAGCCGGAACCCGGGGCTTGCTGTTCCGGTGGCGTGAAGACCTCGCCCACGTCCACGGCATCGAAGTGGTACTTGACGCCGCAAAAGTCGCAACCCACCTCCACGCGGGTCTGCTCGGCGACGATGGAGTCGACCTCTTCGCGACCCAGCCCCACCAGCATGCTGGCCACCCGCTCGCGCGAGCAGTTGCACTCGAACCGCGGGCCCTCAAAACCGCGCTGCACCGGAAAGCGGCGCAGCGGCTCTTCCCAGAACAAGCGCCGCAGCACGGTGTCGGCGTCGAGCGTGAGCAGCTCTTCGCGCGTCAGCGTGGCGGCCAGCATGGCGATGCGGTTGAAGGCCTCGTTGATGCCGATCTCGTCCTCGTTGCGCCGGCCCAGATTGCCCACCCCTTCGACCGGCAGGCGCTGGATCAGCAGGCCCGCAGCCACCTCGTCGTTGGCAGCGAGGATCAGCCGGGTGTCGAGCTGCTCGGACTGCAGCATGTAGTGCTCGAGCACCTCGCTGATGTGCTGCAGCGGCTCGCGCTGATCGCCATGCAGCGACACCACGCCCTGGTACGGCTGCTGGCCGGGGAAACGATCCTTGGGGTCGAGCGTGATGGCGCAGCGGCCCACGCCGTGCACATTGACCAGCGCTTCGAGCCGCGCGTGCTCGCTCACCTCGCCCACCACCTTGGCGGTGACGCGAAACGCCAGGTCCGACTGCACCTCGGCCACCGCGAGCTTGACCGGCCCGTCGCCAAAGATCTGCAGCACCAGAGCGCCTTCGAACTTGATGCTGGCTTGCATCAGCGTGGCGGCCGCAGCCATCTCGCCCATGAGCACGCGCACCGGCTGGGCAAACGCATCGTTGGCCTCCGCGCGGCGCCGCAGCACCTCGCGCCAGCTGTCGCCCAGACGCACCAGCATGCCGCGCACCGGCATGCCGTCAAAGATGAACTTGTGCAGCTCGCTCATGCGCCGTCCACGCGCACGAGGTCGGCCTTGAAGCGCTGTGCCTTGGCGACGTAGGACGCTGCGCTGCGCACCAGGCCTTCGAGCTGCTCGGGTGTGAGCTCGCGCACGACCTTGGCAGGCGCGCCCATGATGAGCGAGCCGTCTGGGAATTGCTTGCCCTCGGTGACCACCGCGCCCGCGGCGACCAGACAGCGCTTGCCGATGCGCGCGCCGTTCAACACCACCGCCTGAATGCCGATCAGCGAGCCGTCGCCCACGGTGCAGCCGTGCAACATGGCCTGGTGACCGACGGTCACGTCATCACCGAGATGAACCGGGTGGCCCACATCGGAATGGATGATGGTGCCTTCCTGGATGTTGGTGCGGCTGCCGATGTGCAGCTGCGTGTTGTCGCCGCGCAGCACGGCACCGAACCACACGCTGGCCTGATCGCCCAGATGCACGTCACCGATGACCTGGGCGCTGTCGGCCACCCAGGCGGTCGCAGCAATGGTTGGGAGGATTTCACCGAGACGGTAAACGGCCACGTAGGTGCTCCTGAGGTGAAGTCGATAATTCTAGGGATGCCTCTCGAGACTCCCGCCGTCGAACCCGTGTTGTCCCTGCGACAACGGGCATTCGAGCTGTGGCAGCAGCCCGATGCGGCTCTCAAGGCACGACAGACCCGGTCGCTGTGGGACGCGAGGCACGCGCATGCGCTGCTGCCCTCGGTGTGCATCGATGCGGCGGGAGCTGCGGCCGAACCCGGTCGGCCAGCGCGCCCCCAACTCGTGCCGCCGCGGGACGTGCCCTCGCGCACACCATTCACGCTCGAAGGACGTGCCGCACTGTTGCACTCCATCGCACACATCGAGTTCAACGCCATCAACCTGGCGCTCGACGCGGTGTGGCGGTTTGATGCGATGCCCGAAGCGTTCTACCTGGATTGGCTGGGCGTGGCCTCCGAAGAGGCGCTGCATTTCACCTTGCTGCGCGAGCACCTGCTGACGCTGGGGCATGACTACGGCGACTTCGACGCGCACGCCGGCCTGTGGCTGATGACGCAGCGCACCGCCGGCGATGTGGTCGCGCGCATGGCGCTGGTGCCGCGCACGCTGGAAGCTCGCGGCCTGGACGCCACGCCGCCGCTGCAAGACAAGTTTGCTCGCGCCGGCGATGCACGTGCTGTGGAGATCCTGGCGGTGATCCTGGGCGACGAGATCGGCCACGTGGCCATTGGCAACCGCTGGTACCGCTGGCTGTGCGAACGCGATGGGCTCGACGCGGTGGCGCATTACCGCTGGCTCACCGAGCGCTATCAGGCGCCGCGCCTGCGGCCGCCCTTCAACACCGCCGCACGGCTGGCGGCCGGCTTCACCGAAGAAGAACTGGCCGCGCTGCAGTGAGCCAGCGCGGCTGCGCGCGCCGCGTCACGATGCTGTCGGGAGGGTGGGCAGTGTGTGCACCACGCGCTGCGGGAACGGAATCTCGATGCCCTGCTCATTGAGCACCTGCAGCACAGCGAAGTTGACTTCGGAGCGCACATTGCCCTGCCCGTTTTCAGGGTCGGTGATCCAGAAGTTGACGGCCAGGTCCATGCCGTTATCACCGAACGCCAGCAGATGGACCGCAGGCGCCGGGTCGGCCAGCACGCGGGTGACCTGTGCCACCGCCGCCTCGAGTTGGGGCTTGAGCACCCGCACATCGGTGCCGTAGGCCACCTGCACATTGGTGGTGACCAGCACGCTCAGATCGGCCAGCGACGAGTTTTCAACCCGCTGGGTGATCAGCAGCTCATTGGGCACGATGGCCTCGCGGCCGTTGAGCGCTCGGATCAGCGTGTAGCGGGTGCGGATGTCGGTGATGCGGCCGTCGAAGTTGTCGATGCGCACCATGTCGCCAATGCGCAGCGAGCGCTCGGCCAGGATCACGAAGCCGCTGATGTAGTTGGCCGCGATCTTTTGCAAACCGAAACCCAGCCCCACGCCAATGGCGCCGCCAAACACGCTGAGCGCGGTCAGGTCGATGCCCACCGCGCTGAGTGCCAGCAGCAGCCCGACAAACAGCAGCAGCATGCGCACCACGTTGGCCGCCATCTTCTGGATGGACAGGTCGCTGCCGGTGCCGCGCAGCAGCTTTTTCTCGACACCCGCAGACACCCACAGCGCCAGCACCATCACCAGCCCTGCGATCACCAGGCCTTCGACGAAACGCCGCAAGGTGATCGGGTGATCGCCCATGGTCCAGCTCACACCCTCCATGGCCTCGAGCATCAGCGGCAGCACGCCGGTCACCCACAGCACGGCGGCCAACCACGCAGCCCAAGAGAAGCTGCGCTCGATGGTGCGCATCAGCCGGGAATCGGGAAAGCTCGCGCGCAGCACATGCACCGTCAGGCGCACCAGCACCAGCGAGACCAGCACCGGTATGGCCAGCTTGAACACCGCCGGCTTGGCAAATCCCGTCAGCAGCACCCGCGCTGATGCCGCCAGCACCAGCAGCAGCACCGGAAACAGCACGCCGTCGTACAGCCGCCGGCCAAACCAGATGGAGTCGTCATCCGCGCCGGCGCCTCTCAATGCACGGGTGATCAGCCAGGCGACCAGCCCGCACAGCGCCAGCACGCTGGCCTCGAGCAGCGCGGCGGGCTGCTGCAACGCCACCAGCAGGCCTTCCATCTCATCGGGATTGATGGGCACGATCATGGTTGTGCAGCCCGCGGTGGGCTCATCGCGTGTGAGGACATGTCTTTTCGGGGGATTTGGGTGGGTGCTGTTGGGTTACCGTCGACAAGATGAGCAGCGCACCCTCAGAAAAACTCACCCGTCTGGCCGATCAGATTAGCACGATCATCGTCGGCAAACGACCGCAGATCCGTGACTGTCTGGCCTGCCTTCTGGCCGGTGGGCACCTGCTGATCGAAGACGTTCCGGGTGTGGGCAAGACCACGCTGGCGCAGGCCTTGTCGATCTCGCTGGGGCTGCAGTTTTCACGGGTGCAGTTCACTGCCGACCTGATGCCCACCGACTTGCTGGGCGTGAGCGTGTACGAGCGCACGCGCGAGGCCTTCGTGTTCCACCCCGGGCCGGTGTTTTCACAGGTGCTGCTCGCCGACGAGATCAACCGCGCCGGGCCGCGCACGCAAAGCGCGCTGCTCGAGGCCATGGAAGAACAGCAAGTCAGCGTCGACGGCGAAACGCGCGCTCTGCCCCAGCCGTTTTTCGTCATCGCCACGCAAAACCCGAGCGACCAGCTCGGCACCTACGCGCTGCCCGAGTCGCAACTCGACCGCTTTCTCATGTGCATCACGCTGGGCTATCCCGACCGTGCCAGCGAGCGCGAGCTGCTGGCCGGCCAGGACCGACGCGAGGCCTTGCAGCAGTTGCGCCCGGTCATGAGCGTGGACGAACTGATGGCCGCGCAGCGCGAGGTGCTCGCGGTGCATGCCTCGGGCGCGCTGCTCGATTACCTGCAGTCGCTGATCGCGGCCACGCGCTCGGGCGCCTGGTTTGTCGAGGGCCTGAGCCCGCGCGCCGGCATCGCGGTGCTGCGTGCGGCCAAGGCCCATGCGCTGCTCGATGGCCGCGACCATGTGGCGCCCGATGACATCCAGGCCATCTTGGTGCAAACCGCAGCGCACCGACTGACGCCGTTGCCCGCCTCAGGGCGCAGCCGTGCCGCACAACTGCGCGCCATGATCGAGGCCACGCCGCTGCCGTGAAAGGCACGACCGCCGTCCGCGCCCGCATCGACGCGTGGATGCAGCAGCGCTCGCCACGCAGCGACAGCCTGCTGCTCACGCACCGCAATGTCTACATCCTGCCCACCACCGCTGGGCTGCTGTTTTGCCTGACGCTGGTGGTGCTGCTGGTCGCGTCCATCAATTACCAGCTCAATCTCGGTTACCTGCTGACCTTCTTGCTGGCGGGCAGCGGCGTGGTGTCGATGCACATGACGCACAACACGCTGCGCGGGCTGACGCTGCAACTGCGACCGGTCCATCCGGCGTTTGCCGGCGATACCGCCGTGCTCGAAGCCGTGCTCTCGGCCGGACGCGGCGATCGCTACGGCGTGGCGCTGCGGCTGCAGTCGGCCGATGCCTCAAGTGCCAGCCACACCGACGTGCCGGCACAAGGTCAGGCAGTGCTTCAGATCGGCTTCGTGCCACCCGCGCGCGGGCGGCATGCACTGCCCACGCTGCGCGTGCAGACGCACTTTCCGCTGGGGCTTTTTCGCGCCTGGGCGGTGTGGCACCCGGCCATGTCGGTGCTGGTGTATCCACAGCCCGAGCGACCTGTCAGTGCGCTGCCTGCGGCGCGCGGCGTGCCCGGCGGGCCGCTGCGTTCGCGCACCGCAGGGGCCGATGAATTCGACGGCGTGCGCCCCTACCGCCGCGGCGACGCGCCCAAGGCCATCGCCTGGAAGCAAGCTGCCAAGACGCTGGCCAGCGGCGGCGATCTGATCAGCCGCGATCACAGCGCCCACACGCGCGAGCAGCTGTGGCTGTCGTGGCACGACTGCGGCATCAGCGGTGCCGAAGCACGGCTGGCCCGGCTCACGGCCTGGATCGTCGAGGCCGACCGGCGTGACGTTGCCTGGGGCTTGAGCCTGCCGGCCGAAGAGCTGCCCATGGGCCAGGGTGATCAACACCGGCAGCGCGGTCTGGAGCGGCTCGCGCTGTGGTCGGCATGAGCAACGCCAGCACCGTGGGTCAGGCCGCTTCAGCCTCCATCTGGCCGGGCTGGAGCCACCTGACGCGAGACGCGCGCGACACGCTGTTTTTGCTGGGCCTGATCGGCTTGACGGTGCTGCCCCACCTGTTTCACCTGCCGCTGTGGTGTGCGGTGCTCACCGCTGCGGTGCTGCTCACACGCGGGGTGCTGGCGCTGCGCGGCGCGGCGCTGCCCGGTCGCTGGAGCCTGGTGGGCGTGCTGGTGCTGACCACGGGGCTGACCTTCTGGTCCTTTGGCTCGCTGCTGGGCAAGGAGCCCGGCGTGGCGATGGCAGTGGCGCTCATGGCCATCAAGACGCTCGAGCTGCGCGCCCGCCGCGATGCCTTTGTGGTCTTCTTTCTGGGCTTTTTCCTGATCCTCACGCAGTTTCTTTATTCGCAAAGTCTGCTGGTGGCGCTGGCCATGCTGATGTCGGTGTGGGGCTTGCTGAGCGCGCTGGTGCTGGCCAGCATGCCGGTGGGCAAACCGCCTTTGTCGCTGGCGATGCGTGTGGCCGGCAAGACCGCCTTGCTGGGTGCGCCGCTGATGGTGCTGATGTTCATGCTGTTTCCGCGCATCAGCCCGCTGTGGGGCGTGCCGCAGGACAACCAGTCGAGCATGGGCCTGTCGAACACCATGTCGTTCGGGTCGGTCGCGGTGCTGGCACAAAACGAAGGCGTGGCCATGCGCATCCGCTTTGACGGCCCGCCGGTGCCAGCCCAAGCAGCGTACTTCCGCGGTCCGGTGCTCGGGCATTTCGACGGCATGGAGTGGACGGTTCAGCAGCCGAGTTTTCCGGCAGCGCTCACGCCGCGCGCCAACCTGGTGGTGCGCGGCGAGGCCATCGGCTACGAGGTCACGCTCGAGCCGCTGCGCCTCAAAAGCATCCCGCTGCTCGAAGCCAGCACCATGGCGCCGCAGATCGATGGCGTGCGCGTGACGCAAACCGATGACCTTCAGTGGCTGGCCGATCAGCCGCTGTACTCGCGCGTGCGCTTTCGCAGCGTCGCCCACACCGACTTCAGCCACGGCCCGTTGGTGCCGCTGATCGGGCTGCAGGACCACATCGACCTGCCGCCGGGCTACAACCCGCGCACGCTGGCCTGGGCCATGGCCATGCGCCGACAACCGCGCTACGCCGAGGCCAGCGCCGATGTGCTGGCCGCCGCGCTGATGGAACACATCCGCACCGGTGGCTACAGCTACACGCTCACGCCCGGCGCCTACGGCGAGGTCGATGCCCGCAGCGCGGTCGACGAGTTCTGGCTCGATCGCAAGCTGGGGTTTTGCGAACACTTTGCCGCCGCCTTCGTGGTGGTGATGCGCGCGCTCGATGTGCCCGCACGCGTGGTCACCGGCTACCAGGGCTTCGACGCTGCGCCCGTCGACGGCTACCACGTGGTGCGCCACAGCAACGCCCACGCCTGGGCCGAGTACTGGCGCGAGGGCGTCGGCTGGGTGCGCGCCGACCCCACCACCGCCGTCGCTCCCGAGCGGGTGCTGAGCAACCGGCGCCTGACGCCGGCGCCCGGTTTGATGGACGGCGCGATGGGCTTCGTCGGCCCGCGAGTGCTGGCCCAATTTCGCGAGGGCTGGGAGGCGATCAACAACCGCTGGAACCAGTGGGTGCTGGACTACTCGCGCGGCACCCAGCTCGACTTGCTCTCGCGCATGGGCTTCAAGCAGCCTGACTGGGAAGACCTGGCCTGGCTGATGGTGGCCGCCTGTGGCGTGCTGTCGCTTGCGACGACCGGCTGGGCCTGGTGGGAGCGTCAGCGGATCGACACATGGAAGCGGCAAATGACACAACTGCGCGCCGCGCTGCTGCGGCTGGGCGTGCCAAGCGCCGATCACGACTCGCCGCGCACGCTCGCGCAGCGCGTGCGCACGCAGCTTGGAGACGCCGGCGAACCGCTGGCTCGGGGCTTCGACGCGATTGACGCCGCGCGCTACGGCCGCCACGGCACAGCGCGACCCGACCCCCGCCTGACACGTGAGTTCACCGACCATGCGCGTCGGCTGGCACAGGCCAGAGGCATCGGGCGAGCTCGATAATTTGCCCATGACATCTTCATCGACCGAGGCCGCTCGGCGCGCCTGTGTGCGGGCCTGCTGGCTCGCGGTGTGTGTGGCCCTGGGCGCAGCGAGCAGCGGCAACGCCAGCGCCGCAGCGGCCGTGGCCAGCGCATCGCCAGCCGCCAAACCGAAAAAGCCCGCCAAGCCGAAGGCCACCAGCAAGCAGCGCAAATCGACGGTGCGATCGGACGCCGACCCCGATCAAGTCATCTACGGGCAGCGCGCCGACGTGATGCAGTTCGCCGACGAGGTGGCGCAGCGCCAAGGGCTCGATGTGGCCCAGGTGCGCTCAGCGCTCGCGCAGTCGCGCTTCATGCCCACCGTGGCCAAGCTCATCATGCCGCCGCCAACCGGCACGGCCAAGAACTGGGCCGCCTACCGTGATCGCTTCATCGAGCCCAGACGCATCAACGCCGGCGTGGCTTTCTGGCAGGCCAACGAGCGCTGGCTGACCCAGGCTGAAGAGGTCTACGGCGTGCCGCCCGAGATCGTCATCGGCATCATCGGCGTCGAAACCCTGTACGGCCGGCACATGGGCGGCTTTCGCGTGATCGACGCGCTGGCGACGCTGGCGTTTGACTTTCCGCCCGGCCGCAAGGACCGCAGCGCCTTCTTCAAGGGCGAGTTGGAACAATGGCTGGTGCTCAGCCACCGCGAGGGGCTCGACCCGCTCCAATCCAAGGGCAGCTACGCCGGCGCGCTGGGCATGCCGCAGTTCATGCCCAGCAGCGTCACCAAGTACGCGGTCGACTTCGACGGCGACGGCCACATCGACCTGCACGCGAACACGGCCGACGTGATCGGCAGCGTGGCGCGCTATCTGGCCGACTTTGGCTGGCAGCGCGGGCTGATCACCCACCTTCAGGTGACCCCGCCGGCCGATGCCGCCCAGCGCGCCGAACTGCTCGCACCCGACATCCTGCCCAGCTTCACCGCGCAGCAGTTCATCGACCACGGCGCGGTGTTCGGCTCCGAGGTCGAACTCGCGCGCATCGGCGGGCTCACTGGCACCACCCCATTGGCACTGGTCGAGGTGCAAAACGGGGATGCCGCACCCAGCCACGTGGCCGGCACGGGCAATTTCTATGCAGTCACCCGCTACAACTGGTCGAGCTATTACGCGCTGGCGGTGATCGAGCTGGGCGCAGCCGTGCGGCGCGCACGGTAGACAGCTGGGCGCGGCCCTCACCGCGTGGCGGCAAAACCGTCGTCTGATTCTTCGATCACCTCCAGGCCGTCAAGCAGCTCCCAGCTGGATTCAAACCAGCCGGGGCCGGCGGGCAGGCCGAGTTGAGTGGCGTCGGCCACCCTCGGAAGGGTGAAGGCGTCTTGCACCGGTTCTGACGGCGCGATGGTCTGGAATGGCATGGATGTCTCCTGACAAACGTGACAGCGGCTGGACCGACGGACTCAGTGTTGGCCGAAAAGGCGAATTCCGAGTGCGTTGAATCAATCGGGCGCCGGTTTGGTCGACTGATGACGCCAGTTTTCCGTCTGGAGCCCGAACGCGCATCCCGCTCAAGGGGTGTTTTGCAGTCCCGACGGCCCCCCCAGAAGAACCCCCCCACATGGGGGATGGGCCAGGGCCGGGGGGTAACAGTAATGACACGAGCGTTACGCCAACCTAGAATCGAGAGGTTCCAGCCCACTCATCACACCGCATGAAACCCGTTGTCGCGACACCCCCCAAGCGCGCACCGCGCGAGACCTTGAACCTGCGCATCCCTGCGGCCGAGCGAGGGCTGATCGACCGGGCGGCCCAGTCCAGCGGCAAGACGCGCACCGATTTCATCCTCGGCGCAGCACGGCGCGCGGCCGAAGAAGAGCTGCTCGATCGCACGGTCTTCGTGGTCAGCCCAGCGGCTTACACCCAATTCGTGGCCATGCTCGATGCTCCCCCAGAACCGAACGAGCGATTGCGCCGCACCATGCAAACGCCGCCGCCCTGGACCACGACCTGATCGACGCGCGGCGATGCTCTCGGCTCCACAGCCACTGACGGCAACGCAGGTGCTGGCCGGGTTCGACAGCGGCGTGCCCTCGCTTGACGACTGGCTGCGCCGGCGTGCACTTCAGAACCAGGGCAGCGGGGCCTCGCGCAGCTTCGTGGTTTGTGATTCGGGTGAAACGGTGGTGGCTTACTACGCGCTGGCCGCCAGCGCCGTGGCGGTCGATGCCACACCCGGGCGCTTCAGGCGCAACATGCCCGATCCGATCCCGGTGGTGGTGCTGGCACGGCTGGCGGTCGATCGCACGCAGCACGGCCGCGGACTGGGGCGGGGGCTGTTCCGGGATGCCGCCCTGCGCATCCTGCATGCCGCCGATTCGATCGGCATCCGCGGACTGCTGGTCCACGCGATTTCCGAAGAAGCCCGGGCTTTTTATCTGCGCCTGGGGCTGGTCCCTTCGCCACTCGACCCGATGACCTTGATGACCACGCTGTCGGATTTGCGACAGGCCACAGTCGATTGATGAGACAGCTCGCCTGCGGCGGCCGCCATTTGATGTGACGCAGGCTCAGTCCTGCGGAATCACGCTGACTTCAACTTGCATGTCCTGCATGAAGCCGCCGCCCAGGATCACCCCGCGCAGCGGCGCCACGTCGGCAAAGTCGGCGCCCCAGGCCAGCGTGATGTAGCGCTGGTCGGCGAGCTGGTCGTTGGTGGGGTCGAACTCGACCCAGCCGTGGCCGGGCAGAAACGCCGCCACCCAGGCATGGGATGCATCCACGCCCATCAGCCGCGGCATGCCGGGCGGTGGGTCGGTGAGCAGGTAGCCCGACATGTAGCGCGCGGCCAGACCATGCGCGCGCAGACAGGCCAGCATCAGGTGAGCGAAGTCCTGGCACACGCCTCGGCGCAGTTGCAGCACTTCGTCGACCGAGGTGCTCACGGTGGTGGCGGTGGCATCGAACTGGAAGTCTTCGTGGATGCGGTGTGTCAGCTCGAGCAGCGCCTCGGCCCACGGCCGGTCGGGTTGCAATGAGGGCTCGGCGTAGCCGCGCGCGGCTTCCGACCAAGGCACCAGCGGTGTGGCTTCGGACATCCGCGCGGCTTCCAGATCGTCGGCACCGGGCAACTGCCGGCGCACCGCCTCGCGCACCTCGCCCACGGTCATGGCGTGATCACTGTCGAGCGCCGGCCGCTCGGCCACCTCGATCTGGCAGTGCATGCGCACGCGCAACTGGTGGTGGGCGCCATGCAACCCGAAGTGCGACACCACATTGCCAAAGCTGTCGGTGGCCTCGTGACGCTCGCTGGGCTGCGGGTCGATGTGAAGGCTGTGCGAGACCACACGCTGCCAGGGCAGCACACGCGGAGTCAGTCGACCCAGTTGCCACGACTGCGAGACGGGCACCTGATACGAATAGCGCGTCTCGTGCTCGACGCTGTAGCAGGCGGTGTCGGTGGTGCTCATGCGCAAAAGGCCTCAGGCCACCAGCGACAGCACGCTGCGCGAGGCGGCGTGCGAAAAGAACTTCAGCGTGAGCTCATCAGACACCCCATTGGCCGCGCGCTGCAACTGCATCAGCGCCCGGGCCAGTGCCTCGCTCTCGGGGTGCAGGTCGGCTGGCGACAGGCTGCGCAGCGCGGCGTGGGCCGGTGCGAGCACATCGCTGGCAAAGCGGCCGTGGGTGGACTCGAGCTTGGCGACGTACTCGCCCAGGCCCTTCAGCTGGAAGGCCACAGAGCGTGGGTTGACCTCATCGCGCAGCAGCAGGTCAAGCACCGGCATCCATTCGGGCGCCACGAGGTACCGCGAGCGGTAGGTGACGGTCGAATCGGCGTACTCGAGCAGCCAGTCCAGGCCGTGGGTGCGGCCCTCGTCCACGGCCACCTGCAAGACGGTGCACAAGGTGGCCATGCGTTCAATGCGTCGGCCGATCGACAGGAAGCGCCAGGCCAGCCCTCGCGTCATGCCATCGAGCACGAAACCCGACATCGTGGCCATCGACGCCACCGCCCGATCCAGCCAGCCCATGGCCACCGGCAGGCCGAAGCTCGGCGATGAAAGACCGCGACGAAACACCGGGTCGGCGATCAACTGGTTGAGCGAGCGCCAGTGATCCTGCGACATGCGGTCGCGCAGGTTGAACGCCACGCGCGACAGCTGCCGCAGCCTGTCGGCGAGTCCTTCGTCGGGGTGGGTCGCCGCACGCAGCAAGTCGGCACCGGGCTGCTCGGTGTTGGCGATCAGCCCGAAGCGCTGCGCCACCACCAGCGCGGGTGACACGCCGTGCTGGGGCGCCTTGGACTCATCGAGCACGACCCCGATGGCCACGCGCAGCAAACGCGCCGTGCTCTCGCAGCGTTCGCCGTAACGCCCGAACCAGAACAGGTTTTCCGCAGCACGCGAAGGCACATTCACACGCGAGGCCACCAGGTCCTCGGGCTTGACGGTCCGGCTGAGCAACGAGAACGAGGCGTTGACGGGCGCCTGTGACAGCACCCAGGTGTCCTTGGATCGACCGCCACGCTGCATGGCGATGGCCTTCGAGCCCTCGTCTGCGGCCACCCGCGTGAGGCCGCCGGGCATCACGTGATAGCCGTTGGTCGTGGCCACCGCGAACACGCGCAGGCCCACGCTGCGCGAAGCCAGCTGCTCGGCAGGGCGACCGGGATCGGCCACTCGCTCAAGCACCGGCGCTTGCGACAGGTGCACCCATTCCTGAGCCACATAGCGATGCGAACGCGCGGCCACACGCTCACGCAGTCGAGCCAGTTGTCTGGCCTCGAGGTCGGCGCCGAACACCGCGGGTTCGCGGCTAGATCGCTCGATCGGCTTGATGATGAGCTTGTCGATGCGGCCCCAGGCGTCGTCCAGCGCGGCCGGCTCGCCCAGCCACCAGGTGGCCACCGACGGCAGCTTGAGTGGCTCGCCCAGCAGATGTTCGCAAAGCCCGGGCAGGTAGCCAAGCAAGGCGCCCGACTCCAGCACCCCCGAGCCCAGCGCATTGGCCAGCAGCACGGTGCCGCGGCGAGCGCAGTCGGTGAGGCCAGGCACCCCGAGCGCCGAGTTGGAGCGCAGCTCGAGCGGGTCGCAGTAGTCGTCGTCTTGGCGGCGCAGCACGGCATGAACGCGCTTGAGACCGTCGATGGTCTTCATCCAGACGCAGCCATCACGCGCTGTCAGGTCGCTGCCTTCGACCAGCGGAAAACCCAGATAGCGCGCCAGCAAGGCGTGCTCGAAATAGGTTTCGTTGTAGGGCCCTGGCGTGAGCAGCACGATCAGCGACTGGCTGCGATCGGCCCCGCGAGGCGCCCAGCGCAAAAGCGACTCGCGCAAGGCTTCAAAGAAAGTCGCCAGATGCTGCACATGCAGGTCACGGAACATCTGCGGAAACACGCGCGAGACCACCAGCCGGTTTTCCAGCGCGTAACCTGCCCCCGAGGGGGCCTGGGTGCGGTCGTTGACGACCCACCAGTGGCCATCGGGCGAGCGCGCCAGATCGGCTGCGTAGCTGAACAGGTGCACGCCACCGGGCGCACGGATGCCCTTGACCTGATGCAGGTAGCCGCTGTGGCCGTAGATGATGGAAGGCGGAATCAGCCCGCTGCGCAGCAACTCCTGCGGGCCATAAATGTCGCCCAGCACCCGGTTGAGCAGATCGGCGCGCTGTGCGATGCCAGCCGACAACTGCTCCCACTCGGCAGCCGAGATCAGCAGCGGCAGCGGGTCAACATCCCACGGACGGTCGGCGCCCTTGGGGTCGGCGTAGACGTTGTAGGTCACGCCGTTTTCGCGAATCTCGCGTTCCATGAGGGTCAGGGTTTCACTGACCTCCATGCCTTCACGCGACGCGAGCGAGGCGAGGAACTCTTCCCAGTGCGCACGCGGGGTGGCCGGCGCCGACAGCAACTCGTCGTAACGCCCTTCCACCGATTCATACCCCGACAGGAGCCGGCTCAACATCTCGCAGCATCCCCTTGCACGGCCATCGGCAGCTCACGTGTGTGCAGCTGCCCTTCGCAGATCCAGCGTGAACGGATAGTTGGGGTTTCGCTCCTCACGCGGAACTTGCATCGTACCGGGGGTGTGACCCAGCCGGAAGAAGCGATTCAGGCGCCGCGCCTCGGCCTCATAGGCATTGACCGGGAAGGTGTCGTAGTTGCGCCCGCCCGGATGCGCCACGTGGTACTGGCAACCGCCCACCGAGCGGCTCATCCAGGTGTCGAGCAAATCGAAGGTCAGCGGCACATGCACGTCGATCGTCGGGTGCAAGGCCGACGGCGGGTTCCAGGCGCGGTAGCGCACCGCACCGACGAACTCGCCCACCCGGCCCGTGGGCTGCAGGGGCACGACGCGGCCGTTGCAGGTGATCACGTGACGATCGCCGACCAGCCCAGTGGCCTTGACCTGGATGCGCTCGAGCGACGAGTCGACGAACCGTGCGGTGCCACCCGCGGCGTTTTCTTCGCCCATCACGTGCCAGGGCTCGAGCGCCATGCGCAGCTCGACCTGGGCACCCTGCGCCACGAAGTCGCCCAGCCGCGGGAAGCGGAAGTTCAGGTGCGGCGCAAACCACTCGGGGTGGATGGCGTAGCCAAAGGCGTTGAGCTCCTCGACCACGTCACACAAGTCCTGCCAGATGAAGTGCGGCAGCATGAAGCGGTCGTGCAGTTCGGTGCCCCAGCGCTTGAGGCGCGCCGGGCGGTAGGGTTCTTTCCAGAAGCGCGACACCAACGCACGCATGAGCAGCTGCTGCGTGAGGCTCATGCGGGCGTGCGGCGGCATCTCGAAGGCGCGCATCTCGAGCAGACCCAGCCGGCCGGTGGCGCCGTCAGGCGAATACAGCTTGTCGATGCAGAACTCGGCGCGGTGGGTGTTGCCCGTCACGTCGATGAGCAAGTTGCGCAGCAGACGATCGATCAGCCATGGCGGGCAGGCCCGCTCGCGGCCGTCGCCCCATTCGCTGGTGACGCGCTGCAGTTCGGCAAAGGCGATCTCGAGCTCGTAGACCGAGTCGTTGCGCGCCTCGTCCACGCGGGGCGCTTGGCTGGTCGGGCCGACGAACAGCCCCGAGAACAGATAGCTCAGCGCCGGATGGTTGTGCCAGTAGCCGACCATGCTGGCCAGCAGATCGGGGCGACGCAGGAAAGGTGAATCGGCCACGGTGGCGCCACCGAGCACGAAGTGGTTGCCGCCACCGGTGCCGGTGTGGCGGCCATCGAGCATGAACTTCTCGGTCGACAGCCGGGTTTCGTGGGCACTTTGGTACAGGTGGGTGGTCTGATCGACCAGCTCGGCCCAGTCGTGGGCCGGATGGATGTTGACTTCGATCACGCCCGGATCGGGAGTCACGCGCAAAGTGGCCAGGCGCGGGTCGCGCGGCGGCTCGTAGCCTTCCAGGATGACCGGCAGCTTCATCTCGACCGCGGTGTCCTCGATGGCCGCGACAAGTTCAAGATAGTCCTCGAGCTGCGCCATTGGCGGCATGAAGATGTACAGCCGTCCATCGCGCGGCTCGGCGCACATGGCGGTGCGGGTGATCCAGCCCGCCGACTCGAAAGCCGACGGCGCTCGCGCAGCAGCGCTGGCCGCACCACTCGCCGCAGGTGACAGCAAGCCCTTGGCCTGTGCCGCCGCAGCGCTGGAGCCAGCCACACCGGGCACACCGCCGTTCGGGCCGGTGGAGGTGGCTGCGATGCCAGGGCCTTCGGTGCCGCCTTGAGCAAAGCGCAGCCTGCGGTATGGTGGCAAAGGCGCGAACGACTGGGTCTGGTCGGGCGCATGAACCCACGGCATGTCGGCTTCGGCGGCCCAGGGCTGCGAATCGAGTGGCAGGCGGAAACCCAAGGGCGAATCGCCGGGCATCAGGTAGCAACGCTCGGCGCGCAGGAACCACTTGCCGGTGTTCCAGCGCAGGCCGGCTGCGGTGGCGCGGGCCACTGGCAGCACATGACCGACCGCTTTTTCCAGACCCCGATCGAACACCTTGCGCAAACGCTCGCGCTCCAGCGGATCGGCCAGGCGCGCATCGAAGGGATCGACGTTGGCGGGCAGCCGGCGCTCGCGCCACAGGTAGTACCAAGTGTCCTCAAACGCAGGGAACACGTACTGGGGATCGAGCGCGAGGCGCTTGGCCACGCTGCCGAGAAACTGCTGGGCCATCACCTCGGTGACCTGGTAGTCCTCATGCTCGCTGGCAAACAGCTCGGGGTGCGTCCACACCGGCTCGCGGTCCTTGCGCCAATAAAGGTTGAGCGACCAGCGTGGCAGCTGCTCGCCCGGGTACCACTTGCCCTGACCGTAGTGCAGCAGGCCGCCCTGGCCGTATTTCAGGCGCAGCTTGTCCATCAGGTCGGCACTCAGCAGCCGCTTGGTAGGGCCCATGGCCTCGGTGTTCCATTCGGCGCCGTCGCGGTCGTCGACCGACACGAAGGTGGGCTCGCCGCCTTGCGTCAGGCGCACGTCACCGGCTTGCAGATCGTCATCGACGCGATGACCCATGGCCTCGATGCCGGCCCATTGCTCATCGGTGTAAGGCAGCGTGACACGCGGTGCCTCCCACACGCGGTGGACCACCATGTGGTGCTCGAACTCGGTTTCGCATTCATCGATGGCACCGCTCACCGGCGCGGCCGACGACGGCTCGGGCGAACATGCCAGCGGGATGTGGCCCTCGCCGGCCAGCAGCCCCGAGGTCGGATCCAGCCCGATCCAGCCAGCGCCCGGCAAGAAGACCTCGCACCAGGCGTGCAGGTCGGTGAAGTCGACTTCGGTGCCGCTCGGGCCGTCGAGCGACTTGACGTCGCTCTTGAGCTGGATCAGGTAGCCCGACACGAAGCGTGCAGCCAGTCCCAGATGACGCAGCACCTGCACCATCAGCCAGGCGCTGTCGCGGCACGAGCCCGAAGCCTTGGTCAGCGTTTCCTCGGGCGACTGCACGCCCGGCTCCAGACGGATCAGGTAGCTGATGTCTTTTTGCAAGCGCTGGTTGAGTTCGACCAGAAAGTCGTTGGTGTGCTTCTTCGTGCGCGGCACGTCGGCCACATAGCGCTCGAACAGCGGCGTGAGCTCGCACTGGGCCATGTAGGGCGCGAGTTCGGCAGCCAGTTCGGCGTCGTAGCCAAACGGGAAGTGTTCGGCCGACGGCTCGAGGAAGAAGTCGAACGGGTTGAGCACCGACATCTCGGCGACCAGATCGATCTCGATGCGAAATTCGGTGGTCGGCTCGGGAAAGACCAGCCGCGCGAGATAGTTCGACTGCGGATCCTGCTGCCAGTTGACGAAGTGGCCGGCCGGCTCCACGCGCATCGAGTAGCTGAGGATGCGGGTGCGTGAATGGGGCGCCGGGCGAAGCCGCACGACCTGCGGACCGAGGTTGATCGGCCTGTCGTAGCGGTAATGGGTGACGTGATTGAGCGCGACGTGGATGGACATGGATCAGGCCTCTACCGGAACAAGAAAGTCACGGCTGATACCCACGCCGATGGTGCTCACGCGCTCGAGGAACTGCGTGAGGTAAGCGTGCAAGCCTGTGGCCAGGATCTCGTCGATGCGGCCGTACTGCAAATCTGCGCGCAGGCGGCCCGCACGGCGCAGCGTCTCGCTCGACTGCCCGTTGGCCACCATGGTCAGGTTGGACAACATCTCCTGCGTGCACGCGGCCAGCGAGCGCGGCATGTCGGGGCGCAGGATCAGCAACTCGGCCACCTTTTCAGGGCGGATCACGTTGCGGTAGACCTTGCGATAGATCTCGAAGCCAGACACCGAGCGCAGGATGGCTGACCAGTGATAGAAGTCGTACTCGACGTCCTCGCCGCCATCGGTCCCCTCGCCCTGCGACTGACCCATGGACGCGCCATCGGCCAGGGACGAAGGAAAGTCGGCGAATTCGGTCTTGACCGCATGGAACTTCACGTCCAGCAAGCGCGCGGTGTTGTCGGCTCGTTCGAGAAAGCTGCCAATGCGCAGGAAGTGAAAGGCCTCGTCTTGCAGCATGGTGCCCACGGTCACGCCGCGCGAGAGGTGTGAGCGGAACTTCACCCACTCGAACGCGGTGCCGGGGTCTCTGAGAAACGCACCATCCTTGACCATGCGCTGGAACTCCAGCCAGGTCTGGTTCTGGGTCTCCCAGACCTCGGTGGTGAGCGTGCCCCGCACGGCGCGGGCGTTTTCACGCGCGGCCTGCAGGCAGTTGCGAATGCTCGAGCCGTTGTTCGGATCGCTGACCATGTATTCCATGACGCTGCGCGGGGTGACCGCGCCATAGCGCGCTTCGAAGTCCCCGGTCAGCTCGGAAATGCCCAGCAGGCCTCGCCAGCCTTTTTCGGCCGCGTCGGCCGATTGCGGCAGCAGCGACGTCTGGTAGTTCACGTCGAGCATGCGGGCCGTATTCTCTGCCCGCTCCATGTATCGAGCCATCCAGAAAAGGTGGTCGGCGGTTCTAGACAGCATGATCAAACCTCCAGTACCCAGGTGTCCTTGGTGCCACCACCCTGGGACGAATTGACGACCAGCGAGCCTTCCTTGAGCGCCACGCGCGTGAGGCCGCCTCGCACCATCTGCACCGTCTTGCCGCTGAGCACAAAGGGTCGCAGATCGATGTGACGCGGCGCGATGCCGCTTTCGACGAAGGTCGGACACGTCGACAGGCTCAGCGTGGGTTGCGCGATGTAGCGCGAGGGATGGGCCTCGAGCACGGCGCGAAATTCGGCGATCTCGGCCCGGGTGGCGGCCGGCCCCACCAGCATGCCGTAGCCACCGGCCCCGTGGACTTCCTTGACGACCAGCTCGCTCAGGTGATCGAGCACGTACTTCAGGTCATCGGCCTCGCGGCACAGATAGGTCGGCACGTTGTTGAGGATGGGCTTTTCGCCCAGATAGAACTCGATCATCTTGGGCACGTACGGGTAGATCGACTTGTCGTCGGCCACGCCGGTGCCGATCGCATTCGACAAGGTCACGTTGCCCGCCCGGTAGGCGCCCAGCAGCCCGGCACAGCCCAGCGTCGAGTCGGGGCGAAACGCCGTGGGGTCGAGGAAGTCGTCGTCGACGCGGCGGTAGATCACATCGACCCGCTTGGGCCCCTGCGTGGTGCGCATGTAGACAAAGTTGTCGCGCACGAAGAGGTCTTGCCCTTCAACCAGCTCGACACCCATTTGCTGCGCCAGGAAGGCATGCTCAAAGTACGCGCTGTTGTACATGCCTGGCGTGAGCACCACCACGGTGGGCTCGTTGACCGCCGCCGGAGCCACCGCGCGCAGCGTCTCGAGCAGCATATCGGGGTAATGCGCCACCGGCTCCACGCGGTGCTGGCTGAACAGTTCGGGAAACAGCCGCATCATCATCTTGCGGTTTTCGAGCATGTAGCTCACGCCGCTGGGCACGCGCAGGTTGTCTTCGAGCACGTAGTAGCTGCCGCTGCCGTCGGCATTGCCGGCGCGCACGATGTCGATGCCGGCCACGTGCGAATACACCCCGCAAGGCACCTCGACACCCATCATCTCGGGGCGAAACTGGACGTTGTTGAGCACCTGATCGGCCGGAACGATGCCGGCGCGCAGGATCTCCTGGTCGTGGTACACGTCGTGGATGAAGCGGTTGAGTGCCGTGACCCGCTGGCGCAGGCCACGCTGCATGTCGATCCATTCGTGCGACGGGATGACCCGCGGAATCACGTCGAAGGGGATCAGGCGCTCGGTGCCCGCGCCGTCTTCGTCCTTCGCGCCATACACCGCGAAGGTGATGCCCACGCGGCGGAAGATCATCTCGGCCTCTTCGCGGCGCAAACTCATCATCTCGACCGGCTGCTGCTTGAGCCATTGGTCGTAGGTACCGTAGTGCTCGCGGACCTTTTGGCCAGCGGCGTGCATCTCGTCAAAACTTGATTTCATCGGCGTCGCTCCTGATGCACCAGTGTGAAGCAAATTTCGAGCCATTCAGCCCGCACGTCAGATCCATCAGGGCGGCCCCGGATCGCGCCAGTGCCAGTAACGGCGTGCGCTTTCACGCACGCACTGTCCGCGATTCGTTTGACCGCTTGACGCATCGCTGCGCCATGACCACGCGCCACAGCGCGGGCTGTCGACCACCGCGATGCCACGCTCGCGGTAACGCTGCAGCACCTCGGCGGCCGGGTGTCCGTAACGGTTGCGGTGACCCACCTGAAACACCGCGATCTGCGGCGCCACTGCATCCACAAAGGCCGCCGTTGACGACGTCTTGCTGCCGTGGTGCGGCGCGAGCAGCACATCGCTGCGCAGCACTTCAGGCTGCTCGCGCAGCAGGCGGATTTCCTGATCGCGCTCGATGTCACCGGTGAGCAGCGCGCTGGCCGCCTCGCCTTGCACCTTCAGCACGCACGACACGGTGTTGGGCTTGCCCGCCACGTCGTAGCCATCTGGCTGCGGGTAGAGCACCTCGAAGCGCACGCCGTCCCAGTCCCAGCGCTGGCCGGCTTCACAGCGGGGCGTGGCCAGCTGGCGCGCTTGTGCCTCGAGCAGCAGCGGATGCTCAGGCTCGAGAGAGCTCAACACATCGCCCACCGGCAGTTGCGTGAACAGCGCCTGCGCGCCACCGATGTGGTCGGTGTCGCGGTGGCTGAGCAGCAGCCGGTCGATGCGCTGGTCGCCGCGCGCACGCAGCAGCGGCAGCAGCACCCTGGAGCCGGCTTCCGACTCGGGCGAGTAGCGCGGGCCGCTGTCGTAGAGCAGCAGGTGGTTTGTGGTGCGCACGATGACGGCTGTGCCCTGCCCCACGTCGGCGGCGACCAGCTCGAATTGCCCTGCGGCCGGCAGATCTCTCGGCGGCAGCAGCAGCGGCAGCACCAGGGCCACAGCGCTCACGCGAACCCGCCACGGCAGCGGCGTGACCAGCAGCACCGCGGCGAGCAAGCCTGCGAGCTGCGCCCACCACGGCGCCACGCCCGCCGACCACACCACCGCCGGCGACTGCGCCAGCCAACCCAGAAAACCCCCCAGCATCGACACCAGCCAGGCGCCCACGCTCCACAGCGGCGATGCCACCGCTCCCAGCAGGGCCAAGGGCGTGATCACCAGGGTGACCAGGGGAATGGCGAGCAGATTGGCCGCCAGACCCACCAGCGAGATCTGCTGAAAGAAAACCAGCGTGAGCGGCGTGAGCGCCACGGTGGCCACCACCTGAGTGCGCACGCCATCGGCCATGACGCGGCGCAGCGCGGCGAACCACCTCGGCCAGCCTGTGGGGGCGTCGGCGGGCGGCTGCGCGACGGCTTGCTTTTGCGAAACCATCAGCACACCCACTGCAGTGAACGACAGCCAGAACCCCGGCTGCTGCAAGGCCCACGGATCGAGCAGGGTGACCACGCTGGCCGCGGTTAGCAGCACCAGCGGCCACGGCCAGCGCAGTCCGGCGCTGCGCAAGAGCACCACCACGCCCAGCATCCACACGGTGCGCTGCGCCGGCACGCCCCAGCCCGACAGCACCGCGTAGCCGGCCGCGGCCGCGAAACCGCCCCACAGCGCGGCGGTGGGCGCGGGCAGCCACAGCGGCGCACGCGCACCGCGCCGCCAGACGGCGCCGATCAGCGCGCCCGCGCACCAGGCGAACATCGTCACGTGCAAACCGCTGATGCTCACCAGGTGGGCGATGCCGGTGCGGCGAAACAGATCCCAGTCGTCACGGTCGATCGCCGACTGATCACCCACCGCCAGCGCAGCGAGCACGCCGGCGGCTCGCGCATCGCTCACCTTGGCCTCAATCGCATCGCGCACGCGCTGGCGCCAGCGCTCCACCGGATGCGCCGCAGCGCGTTCGATCAGTCGGGGCATCGGCGCATCGCGCACCGAACCACTGGCGCCCACGCCCTGTTCGAACGACTGCAGCTCCAGATCGAAGCCGTGCGGGTTCAGCAGGCCGTGGGGCCGGCTCAGCCGCGCCGTGAACTGCCAGCGCTGGCCGGCACGCAATTCACGCTGCAGTGCGCTGGGCGCAGCATCGCCCTGAAAGCCGTGATACCAGCCCAAGTGGATGCGCGGCGGCAGCGTCACGACGCGGCCGTCGAGCACCGCCTGCTCGACATCGAAGCGAAAGCGCTGGCCGTTGGCACCGCGTTGCGGCAAGCTGGCCACCACGCCAGTGATCTGCACCGCGCGGCCCTCGAGGTTGGCGGCCAGCAGTTGACCATCGCGCAACGACGCGCGCATCCCGGTCAGGCCGAAGGCCAGCAACGACAGGCCCAGCACGGCAGCCGACCAGCACCGGTGAAACCGCAAGGCCAGCAGCACCGCCAGCACGCCAAGCAGTGCGATCAGCCCATAGACACCCTGGGCCTGCAAGCTTTGCTCTTGCAGTTGCACGGCCACACCGATCGGCCAGGACAGCCCCAGACATGCCAGACGCCAGCCAGTGTTCACGACGGTGAATGGGGCGGCCTGGACATGCGGCGGAGTGTAGGATTTCAGCGTCTCGGCGCCCTCGTGTGCCGCCTTGTTCCCGCTTACGGATTTCCCCCATGACCACATCTGCTTGCGTCTACGACCGCCTGAAAACTCTGGGCATCGAGCTGCCCCCGGTGGCCACGCCGGCCGCGGCCTATGTGCCGTTCGTGCAAACCGGCAACCTGGTGTTCCTGTCGGGCCATATCGCCAAGCGCGACGGCAAGGTGTGGGTCGGCCAACTCGGGCTGAACATGGAGACCGCCGCCGGCCGCGAAGCCGCCCGCGCCGTGGCCATCGACCTGCTGGGCACGCTGCACGCCGCGGTGGGCGATCTCAACCGCATTGAGCGCATCGTCAAGGTGATGAGCCTGGTCAACAGCACCGCCAGCTACACCGAACAGCACCTGGTGACCAACGGCTGCTCCGAGCTGATCGGCGAGGTGTTCGGCGCCAAGGGCCAGCACGCACGCAGCGCCTTTGGCGTGGCGCAGATTCCGCTGGGCGCATGTGTCGAGATCGAGCTGATCGCGCAGGTGGCTGCAGCGTGAGGTCAAGTCCGACGGCTGCGCGCTGGCTGCTGGCGATCGCCGCGCTGTCGGTGGCGGGCGTGGCTGCGGCGCTGGTGTCGCAGCATGTGTTCAACATGCCGCCGTGCCCTTGGTGCGTCTTGCAGCGGGCGATCTATCTGGCGATTGCCGCGGTGTGCCTGATCGGTGCGGCGCTGGCACTGCCGCTGGCGCGCCGCACCGCCGGTGCACTGACGCTGTTGCTGGCCCTCATCGGTGCGGCCGCGGCGCTGTACCAAGAGCTCGTGGCCGCGAAGTCGGCCTCGTGCAATCTGACCTTCGCCGACAAGGTGATGAGCGCGCTCGGGCTCGACAGCGTGCTGCCGTGGCTGTTTCAGGTCTACGCCAGCTGCGCCGATGCGGCCGTGGCCCTGCTCGGCGTGCCGTATGCGTACTGGAGCCTGGCGCTGTTTGCAGCGCTGGGGCTGGGCGCGGCGAGAGTCGCGTTCGGCAGACCCTGAGCCTCAGCCCGCCGCCACCTTGACCGCCTTCGGAATCGCATCCTGCGGCTTGCCCTTGCGGGCCCGCTTGCCCAGATAGATTCCGAGCGCGGCGCCCTTGAGCGTCTCATCGCGCGCCTTGCCGCCACGGCCGGTGCCTTCGATGCGCAGCGCCTGCGAGAACACCGCCACGCTGGCCAGCGCGTCGGGCGGCTCGAGATCCATCAGCGTCAGGCCGCGCCCGCCGTTGGGCTGCAGCTTCAGCTCGGACAACGGGAACACCAGCAAGCGACCGTTCGCCGACAGGCACGCCACCTGATCGTCGAGACCGCCGACCGATGCCAGCGCCGGCGGCAGCGGCTGCTCGCCGGCTTCGAGCGTGAGGAAGGCCTTGCCGCCGCGCTGACGCGCCACCAGGTCACCCACTTTGGCGAGCAACCCGTAGCCGCCGCTGTTGGCCAGCATCAGGATCTGGCCGGTGTGGCCGGCAAAGTAGTGAGCCGGCTGCGTGCCCGACTCGAGATCGATCAGCGTGGTGATCGGCTGGCCATCGCCGCGCCCGCCTGGCAGCAGACTGACCGCCGTGGAATAGACCCGACCGGTGCCGTCGAGCGCTGTGCCGAACACCAGCAACACGTCCACGCTGCGACACGCGAAGGTGGCCAGCAGACTGTCGCCCGCCTTGAACTGCAGGCCGACCGGATCAACCTCGTGGCCCTTGAGCGCACGGACCCAGCCCTTGGCGCTGACCACCACCGTCACCGGCTCGTCGACCACCTTGATCTCGACGACCGCTTTCTTCTCGGCCTGGATCAGCGTGCGGCGCGGGTCTTTGTCGAGCGAGCCGAACTGCTTCACGTCGGCTTCGATTTCCTTGATCACCAGGCGCTTGAGCGTGCCCGGGTTGGCGAGGATGTCTTCGAGCTTGCCTTGCTCGGTGCGCAGTTCAGCCAGTTCTTGCTCGATCTTGATCGCCTCAAGCCGGGCGAGCTGGCGCAAGCGGATTTCGAGGATGTCGTCGGCCTGCCGCTCGCTCAGCTTGAAGCGCTCCATCAGCGCGGACTTGGGCTCGTCGGCGTTGCGGATGATGCGGATCACCTCGTCGATGTTGAGCAGCACGAGCTGCCGGCCTTCGAGCACGTGCACGCGGTCAAGCACCTTGCCCAGCCGGTGCTGCGAGCGGCGCTGCACCGTTTGCAGCCGGAAGGCGACCCACTCGGCGAGCATCTGGCGCAGCGTCTTTTGCGTGGGTCGCCCGTCAGCGCCCACCATCGTCAGGTTGATCGGCGCCGAGCACTCGAGGCTGGTGTGCGCCAGCAGCTGCGTGATCAGCTCGGACTGCTCGATGCGGCTGCTCTTGGGCTCGAAGACCAAACGCACCGGCGCGTCCTTGCTCGATTCGTCGCGCACCGCATCGAGCACGCTGAGCACCGACGCCTTGAGCTGCACCTGATCGGCGCTGAGCGCTTTCTTGCCGGCCTTGACCTTGGGGTTGGTGAGCTCCTCGATCTCTTCGAGCACGCGCTGCGAGCTGGTGCCCGGCGGCAGCTCGGTCACCACCAGCTGCCACTGGCCTCGCGCCAACTCCTCGATCTTCCAGCGCGCACGCACCTTGAGGCTGCCGCGCCCGGTGGCGTAAGCGGCGCGGATGTCCTCGGCGCTGCTGATGATCTGGCCGCCGCCGGGGTAATCGGGGCCGGGAATCAGCGTGGCGAATTCATCGTCGTCGAGCTGCTCGTTGCGAATCAGCGCAATGGCCGCCAGCGCCACCTCGCGCAGGTTGTGGCTGGGGATCTCGGTGGCCAGGCCGACCGCGATGCCGCTCGCCCCGTTGAGCAGCACGAAGGGCAGCCGGCTGGGCAGCTGCCGCGGCTCTTGCGTCGAGCCGTCGTAGTTGGGAATGAACTCGACCGTGCCTTCGTCGATCTCGTCGAGCAGCAGCCGCGAGATGGGCGCCAGACGTGCCTCGGTGTAGCGCATGGCTGCTGCGCCGTCGCCATCGCGCGAGCCGAAATTGCCCTGCCCGTCGATCAGCGGATAGCGCTGCGAGAAGTCCTGCGCCATGCGCACCAGCGCGTCGTAGGCGGCGGTGTCGCCGTGCGGGTGAAAGCGCCCGAGCACATCGCCCACCACCCGCGCGCTTTTCACCGGCCGCGGCCCGCCTGCGGTGGTGAAGCTCAGCCCCATGCGGTCCATCGCATACAGGATGCGCCGCTGCACCGGCTTTTGGCCATCGCACACATCGGGCAGCGCACGCCCCTTGACCACGCTCAGCGCGTACTCGAGGTAGGCGCGCTCGGCGTAGTGGGCCAGGGTGACCGCGTCGGTGGGGTCGGCGGCGGGAGGGGTGTCGAACAGGTCGTTCATGCGCAGATTGTGTAGCTGAGGCAGGTGCCGGCGCGCGATCAGGCCGACGGGGAACTCTGCTTCGCGAATGTCCCCCGGTCGGCTGCGCCGACCTCCCCCTTTATTTCGCTGCGCAAAGCACCCCGTCAGCCTGATCGGGGTGGCGCTGCGGTGTTCGCAGCCTGCAAGTTCAGCGGCCGGTCAACTCACAAAGCTGTCGCCCTGCGTTTGAGATGAGCGGTAGCTCCCGGGCTGCTTGGTGACGTCCTCTCGATTGATGGGTTGGGCATCTCTGCTTGCCATGGACCACGCTTCTCTTGAGTTGTACAATAAGACGTACTTGCTCGGAGATTTGCCATGGATGCCATTACCTACTCTTCAGCGCGCGCAAACCTTGCTCGAACAATGGATCGGGTTTGCGAAGACCACGAGGCATTGATCATTACGCGCAACGGTGAACAGTCGGTTGTGATGCTCTCGTTGGAAGACTACCAAGCACTTGAAGAGACGGCCTACTTGCTGCGTAACCCCGCCAATGCCAAACGCCTGCTTTCTGCTACCGCGCAACTGGGCGCCGGCAAGGGCGTAGAACGGAAGTTGACCGAGTGAAGTTAATCTTTGCTGACGAGGCGTGGGAAGATTACCTTTACTGGCAGAAGCAAGACAAGAAGATGGTCGAGCGGATCAACAAGCTGATTGCTGAAGTAAAGCGTGAACCATTTTCTGGGGTTGGGAAACCTGAGCCGCTCAAGCACGCTCTCTCTGGTTATTGGTCTCGGCGTATCAATGACGAGCACCGAATGATCTACAAGATTGAGGGCGGTTCTCTTCTGCTCGCACAGCTTCGATACCACTACTGAGACGCTCAACGTTCGAGCTAAGCGGGCGATCGCTTCGACCGCTGCCCACAGCGATGGGTATTCCCCGCGGTGCTCTTGCACCAGGCGCACTGCGCGCTCGCGGACCTCGGGTGAGAACTTCGTTGACTTGTTCATGGCTCCATCTTCTCAAGAGTTGGAGCCTCCTCAAAAACCGGGGAGTTTCAGCAAGCGTGACTACATGGGCGTGTACTGAGAGAGCGACTGCCTTGGAGCGATCAATTCAGAAATCCGAATGTCGCTGATGGGTCGGAAGCAGCCCATCGGCCGGCATGTCTAGAGCGCCCCACCACCCTACCCGCTGAAGCCACCGGGCCATCCCCTGCGCGAATGTCCTCCGGTCGGCTGCGCCGACCTCCCCCTTTATTTCGCTGCGGGGATGGCCCGGTGGCTTCAGCGCTCTCAGTCACACATCCACATCGACTTATGAACGAGCCGTTCCCGGAATTACCGAAAAGCGCTTTCGCCAAGCTGGACACCGGCGACGATCTCGCGTTCTACAAGGCGCCGCGACTGGTCACCCACATCGATGAAGGCGCCACGGCCGCGCTCACCGCTTTCTATCGAGCAAGGATTCCCCAAGGCGCACGTGTGCTCGACCTGATGTCGAGTTGGGTGAGCCACCTCCCCGAGGATGGCAGCTATGCCGAAGTCGTCGGTCACGGCATGAATGCCGAAGAACTCGGCGCGAATCCGCGGCTGGCTCGCTGGTTCGTGCAAGATTTCAACCAGAACCCCGTCCTCGCGCTCGACGATCAGTCGTTCGACGCCGCGCTGGTTTGCGCCGGCGTGCAATACCTGCAGCGACCCGCAGAAGTGTTCAATGAGGTGCGCCGGGTTCTCGTCGCAGGCGCCCCCTTCATCGTCAGCTTCTCGAACCGCTGCTTTCCGACGAAGGCGGTGGAGGTCTGGCGCTCGCTCGACATCAGCGGTCATGCGGCGCTGGTGAAGCTCTATCTGGAGCGAGCCGGTTTCACCGACGTCCAGGTCGGACTGCTGGCCGACGGCCAGACGAGCGATCCCCTCGTCGCGGCGACGGGGCGCGCCTGAGCCAACGGGGTTCTGTGCTTCGCTCACGCCCAGCGCCGGGCTGCGAAGCGATGCACCCTCACCCTGGCCCTCTCCCGCCGAGCGGGAGAGGGAACGGACAGACCCCCGCCCCACCCCTCTCCCGCTTGGCGGGAGAGGGGATGAACGTACCCCGCACCACCAAGCGGGAAGGGAATGGACGTACCCCGCGCCACCCAACGGGAGAGGGACGTCGAATTGCCCTCTCCCACCCGTGGGAGAGGGTCAGGGTGAGGGTGGCGGTGAGTGCCCCTCAAACATCCACGTCAACATCATCGCCATGCAGTTCCATCAGATCACGCCGCGCCTGCGCCTCGCCCTTGCCCATGAGCTTGGTCAGTGACTCGACGGTGGCCTCGAAGCCGAATTCGCCGAAGGCCATGGGCAGCAAGCGCCGCGTTTCGGGGTTGAGCGTGGTGTCCCACAGCTGCTCGGCGTTCATCTCGCCCAGGCCCTTGAAGCGGCTGATGCTCCAGGCCGTTTCGCGGCAGCCTTCCTGGCGCAGCCGGTCGAGCGTGGCGGTGAGTTCGCCCTCGTCAAGCGCGTAGATCTTGGCCGCCGGCTTCTTGCCGCGCGCCGGCGCATCGACGCGAAACAGCGGCGGCTTGGCGATGTAGAGATGCCCGCTTTCGATCACCCTGGGAAAGTGCCTGAAAAACAGCGTGAGCAGCAGCACCTGGATGTGCGAGCCGTCCACATCGGCGTCGCTCAGGATGCAGATCTTTCCGTAGCGCAGGCCGCTCAGATCGGGCGTGTCGGCAGCACCGTGCGGATCGACGCCGATGGCCACCGCGATGTCGTGGATCTCGTTGTTGGCGAACAGCCGGTCGCGCTCGACTTCCCACGAATTGAGCACCTTGCCACGCAGCGGCAAGATGGCCTGCGTTTCCTTGTTGCGGCCCATCTTGGCGCTGCCGCCAGCCGAATCGCCCTCAACCAGGAACAGCTCGTTGTGCAGCAGGTCGCGGCTTTCGCAGTCGGTCAGCTTGCCGGGCAGCACGGCCACGCCCGAGCCCTTGCGCTTTTCAACCTTCTGGCTGGCGCGCTGGCGGGTTTGCGCCTGTTTAATTACCAGCTCGGCGAGTTTCTTGCCCTGCTCGACGTGCTGGTTGAGCCACAGCTCGAGCGGCGGTTTGACGCAGGTGGACACCAGCCGCAGCGCGTCGCGGCTGTTCAGGCGCTCCTTGATCTGGCCCTGGAACTGCGGGTCGAGCACCTTGGCGCTGAGCACGAAGCTGGCGCGAGAGAACACGTCGTCGGGCATCAGCTTCACACCTTTGGGCAGCAAACTGTGCAGGTCGATGAAGTTCTTGATGGCGCCAAACAGGCCGTCTTTCAGCCCCGACTCGTGCGTGCCGCCGTTGACGGTGGGGATCAGATTGACGTAGCTCTCGCGCACCGGAGCGCCGTCTTCGGTGAAGGCCACGCACCACGTCGCGCCCTCGCCCTTGGCGAAGTTATCGGATTCGGAGCCATCGGCGTGGTGCTCGCCCTCGAACAGCGGGATCAACGGATCGGCGTTGAGCGTTTGCATCAGGTAGTCGCGCAGACCGCCTTGATACAGCCAGGTCTGCACGTCGGCCTCGGGACGGCCGGTCTTCTCGATCGTGAGCGACACGCGCGTGCCGGGCATCAGCACCGCCTTGCTGCGCAGCAGGTGCGTCAGATCAGCGCGGGGCAGATCGGCGCTTTCGAAGTACTTCGCATCGGGCCAGGCGCGCACCGTGGTGCCGCTCTTGCGGTCGCCCGAGGACGCCGTCAGCACCGACTTGCGCAGTTCCAGTTGTTCGATCACATCGCCATCGGCAAACACCACTTTGGCGACCTGGCCCTCACGCCACACGTTGACTTCGAGCCGCTTGGACAGCGCGTTGGTCACGCTCACGCCCACGCCGTGCAGCCCGCCCGAAAAGCTGTAGGCGCCACCCGAGCCCTTGTCAAACTTGCCACCGGCATGCAGTTGCGTGAACACGATCTCGACCACCGGGCGCAGTTCTTCAGGGTGCATGCCAAACGGAATGCCGCGCCCGTCGTCCTCGACGCTCACCGAGCCATCGGCATGCACCGTCACGTCGATGCGGTGGCCGTGACCGGCCAGGGCTTCGTCAGCGGCGTTGTCGATCACTTCTTGCACGATGTGCAGCGGGTTGTCGGTGCGGGTGTACATGCCCGGGCGCTGCTTGACCGGCTCGAGCCCCTTGAGCACCCGTATCGACGCCTCAGCGTAGGTCGATGTCGCCGCGGACGCAGCCGCAGAGGGGTTTCGAGCTGGGGGACGGGTCGTCATGGCGGCGGATTGTAGGTAGCGACCCGTGGCCCATGGGGCGCTCAACCACCGCCATGGGCGACACCCGCGGCGGCTAAACTTGCGTGTTGGCAAGGAAACCGAATGAAACCGATTAAAGGCAGCATCGTCGCGCTGATCACGCCGATGCGCGAAGACGGCAGCGTTGACTACGACGCGCTGCGCTCCCTGATGGACTGGCACATTGCCGAAGGCACCGACTGCATCGGCGTGGTCGGAACCACTGGCGAATCGCCCACGGTGTCGGTCGAAGAACACTGCGAAATCATCCGGGTGGCCGTGGAGCACGCCCGAGGCCGCGTGCCGGTGATGGCCGGTACCGGCGGCAATTCCACGCGCGAAGCCATCGAGCTGTCGCTGCACGCGCGAAAGGTGGGCGCCGACTGCACGCTGTCGGTGGTGCCCTACTACAACAAGCCCTCGCAAGAAGGCATCTACCAGCACTTCAAGGCCATCGCCGAAGCGGTGGACATTCCCACGGTGCTCTACAACGTGCCTGGCCGTACCGTGGCAGACATGCTCCCCGAAACCACCTTGCGTGCGGCCCAGTTGCCCGGCGTGGTGGCGATCAAGGAAGCCAGCGGCAACATCGAGCGCGCAGCCTGGTTGATCAAGCACGCGCCAGCCGGTTTTTCAATCTACTCGGGCGATGACTCGACCGCCGTCACCCTGATGCTGCTTGGCGGTCATGGCAACGTGAGCGTCACGGCCAACGTGGCACCCAAGCTGATGCACGAGATGTGCGTGGCTGCCATGGCCGCTCAGGTGCACAGTGCGGTGGCCATCCACATGAAGTTGCTGGGCTTGCACAAGCAGTTGTTTTGCGAACCCAGCCCGGCTCCGACCAAGTGGGCGCTGGCGCAGATGGATCGTTGCAAGGACAGCTTGCGCTTGCCGCTCTTGCCATTGACCCCTGCGGGGCAAGCCGCGGTTGGCGCAGCGATGCGTGAAGCCGGTCTGCTTTGAGCCTATGACCCGCGTGCAGCATCTGCTTGAGTTGCACGAGGACTGAATTTTCGATATTGCGATCAACGGGCTGCGCGGCAATTCCCGGCCACACGCCCTCTGGAGATGAACAACGTGACAGACTCAAAACGAATTCGGCCCAGCCACATGACCACCAAGGCTCCACATCTTCAGAAGATCGCGGCATCGCTGCTGGCCATCGGCCTCGTCGGCTGCACATCCATCACGGGCGACAAGGTCGACTATCGCGCGGCTTCCGAAAAAAACGCGGGTCTGGAAGTTCCACCCGATCTGACGCAACTGGCGCGTGACACGCGCTATCAGCAGCAGGCCGCGTCGGGATCGTTCAGCGCAGCCACCTACGGTGCTGCAACGCAGAAAACGCAGGGCACGCAAGCGGTGGTGCCGAGTGGCGAAAGCGATCTGCGCATCGAACGCGTGGGCAGCGACCGCTGGCTGGTCACCAAGATGTCGCCGCAGCAGGTCTGGCCCGTGCTGGAGGCATTCTGGCCGGAGCGGGGTTTCAAGATCGCCGTTGACCAACCGGAAGTCGGCGTGATGGAAACCGAGTGGGCCGAAAACCACTCGAAGATGCCTCAGGACTTCATCCGCTCGACCCTCGGATCGCTGTTCGACTCGGTCTATGACACCGGCGAGAGAGACAAATTCAGAACGCGCGTCGAGCGCACAGACGCGGGCAGCGAGATCTACATCACCCACCGCGGCATGACCGAAGTGGCCACCGGCACGCAAAGCGACAGCACGACGTGGCAGCCTCGCCCGGCCGACCCGGAACTCGAAGCAGAGATGCTGCGCCGCTTGCTGCTCAAGCTGGGTGCGAAGGAAGAACAGGCCAAGACGCTGGTTGCCGCCAGCGATGCGCCACGGCCGCCACGTGCGCGCCTGGCTGCTGCGCCTGCTCAAGCCACGATAGAACTCGACGACAGTTTCGACCGCGCATGGCGCCGCGTGGGCATCGCGCTGGACCGCAGCAACTTCACGGTTGAAGACCGCGACCGCACGCAGGGGGTGTACTTCGTGCGCTACATCGAATCCAAGGACGACAAGAATGACCCGGGCTTCTTCAGCCGGATCTTTGGATCGAGCAAGCAAGACCCGAAGAACCCGTCTCGCTATCGCGTGCAGGTCAAGCCGGCTGGCACGGGCTCTGGCAGCGTTGTCACTGTGGTGAATGCAGCAGGCACCGCCGAAAACAAGACCACGGAAGCTCGGATTGCCGAACTGCTGGTCGAGGACCTGAAGTAATCGGTCGTCATGGTGTTGGCGGCATGGATGCCGTCAACACCATCGCCAAGAAAAAAGCCGCCTCAGGGGCGGCTTTTTTCATCGGCGAAGATGGATCACTTCATCGCGCTGGCAGCGGCATCAACGGCGCTTGCTGCTTCAGCTGCAGCCGAGGCGGCGGTGTCCATTGCGCTTGCAGCTTCAGCCATCGCTGGCGCGATGACAGCCGAGGCGGCCTCAGCAACTGGAGCCATGACAGCGGAGGCAGCTTCGGCAACCGGAGCCGCGGCTTCTTCCTTCTTGCCGCAGGCAGACAGAGCGACAGCAGCAAACAGGGCGGCCAGCACGAGAGATTTGTTCATGATCATCCTCAATGAATAGTATTTGGGAGCGTTGAAGGTTTTTTTGGGATTCCACTGAAATGCGGAACCCTAAAAACTCGGTTGCCAAGGGGTCATTACCCTTCCTGACAGCCCAAAAATTATAGTCCGTGAAACGAATATTTCACAGGCCGAGCGTGCTCGCGGGAAAGGCCTCGACAGACCGTTGGAAAATCGCACCAACCTCGTCGCGCATGCGCGCCGTGTCATCGGCCGCAGCGGTCAGTCGGCCTCGGTAGCGCAAGCGGTCAGCCAACCTCACGCTCACCACGCCGGGCGCAAACAGCAGGCTCGGCACATGGGAGCCTCCCGATTCGTCAGGCGTCATGCAGTGCACCACGTGCGCCCGCTCGCGGCGCCACTGAACCCAGCGCGGGTGGCGTTGCTGGAGCACACCGAAGTCAAGCGACAACACGTTGCAGCGACGGTGGGAGAGCGACCACCGAGCCAGCAGCCCTACCACCTCAGGCTCGTTCAAGGGCCAGTCGGCAAAGTTCTCATCACACAACCAGATCTCGCTCACACCCGACTCGGCAACCATGGCGAACGCGTCTTTCAGGCTTGCCTGAAATTCACTGCGCGATGTGATCAACCGTGAGTTCGAGTCGTTCATGGTGAGCCCGCCTGTCAGAAAAATACGTGCCGGTTTTCAGCCCACGCGAGCGCGCAGCCAACCCTGCTGCGCCCAAGACTGCACCAGTTCCCACGCCTGCTGCCCGAGCCTGGCCACCGACTTCGCATCGAGCGCGCGTTGATCGGCCAGCGTTCGCATCAGCAAGGCATCGCGGCCCGAGGCCACAAACGACTCGCCGTTGATAAAGACGTGGTGATCGTCGTAGACCATGCGCGTGCGGCGATCGAGCACCAGCGCCACACGCTGCGGCAAGTCGCAGCCCTGATCGAACCAGACCTTGGGCTTGGGCTCGCTCAGCCACTCGCCGAGCGCGCAATCGAGAGACCGCGGGGCATCGACGATGCGCCGCACCGCGTCGGCGGCGAACTCGGCCAGTGCCTTGGGGATGCGAGCTGGCTGATCGGTGGCCAGCTGATCGGGGTCGCGGTAGAGCGGGACTTCGCAAGGATCCTCGCAGCCGTCGAGCATGCGCTGCAAGACGCCTGAGCCGATCTCGTCGCGAGAAGGCGCTCGAAAACCGATCGACGCAGTCACGCATTCGCCGACTGCCACGCCATCGTGCGCCCAGCGCGGCGGCAGATACAGCATGTCGCCCGGCTCCAGCGTCCAGGTTTGCTCGGGCTCGAAGTGCTCGAGGATGCGCAACGGCAAGCCTGCCTTCAACGACAAGTCCTTGGTGCGACCCACCCGCCACTGGCGTTGTCCCGACAGCTGCAGCAAGAACACGTCGTAGGAGTCGAAGTGCGCACCGACGCCGCCGCCATCGGTGGCAAACGACACCATCACGTCATCGAGCCGCACATCCGGCGCGAACCGAAAGCGCGACAGCAACTCGTGAAACTGCAGTTCGTGAAGGTCAACGCCTTGCACCAGCAAGGTCCAGTCGGCGCGCGACAGCGGCGGCAGTTGTCGCCTGCTGAAGGGTCCGTGGCGCAGCTTCCATTCGACCCCCTGCCGCTCGATCAGACGCGACTCGACACCGTCTTTGCCTGCCAGCGCGAACAGCCCCGATCGATCCACAGCCAGATCGGCCGCGGGAATCGCCTGCCGGATCAACAGCGGTTTTTTCTGCCAGTGCCGGCGCATGAACACCTGCGGGCTGAGGCCACCGAGCAAGGGGATGGGCGCTTTGATGTTCATGCCGCGCATTGTCCATGGGGCATGCGCACAGCCGATGCGTGGCGAACCCTGTGCGATGATTTCCCGATGCAAATACTCTCCCCCTGCGTCGTCTCACTCACGTGGCGACTTGAAGACGCCCACGGCCAGTTGATCGACGAACTGGGCGAGCCGGTCGAATTTTTCTTCGGTGGGGATGATCTGCTCGAACAGGTCGAGGCCTCGCTGCTCGAGCAGACCACGGGCTTCGAGGCTTCGCTGCACATCGAGCCCGAAAACGCCTTTGGCGAATACCAGGCGGAGCTGGTGTGCTTCGAAGAGCGCTCGGTGTTTCCCGAGCATCTCGAAGTGGGCATGCAGTTCGACGGTTTGCCCGAAGACGCGACCACACCGGACATGCCCAGCGAGGTGGTCTACACCGTCACCGAGGTGTATGACTCACACGTGGTGCTCGATGGCAATCACCCTTTGGCCGGGATTGCCTTGCGGCTGCACCTGACGGTGTGCGATGTGCGCGAAGCCACGCCCGATGAAATCGAGGCGACCAGCGTGGGTCAGCCGGCTTGCAGCGTGCTCAATGCGCTGCAGCCGGGCGAGCACCTGCACTGACTTCTGGCTCAGGCCGCCCCGGTCGAACCAAAGCCGCCCACACCGCGCTCAGACGCAGCGAAGTCGTCCACCCGCCGAAAGCTCGCCTGCACCACCGGCACGATGACCAGCTGCGCGATGCGCTCGAGCGGCTGCACGGTGTAGGCGGTGTCGCCTCGGTTCCAGCAGCTCACCATCAGCGGGCCCTGATAGTCGGAATCGATCAGTCCCACCAGATTGCCCAGCACGATGCCGTGCTTGTGACCCAGGCCCGAGCGCGGCAGGATCATCGCGGCCAACCCTGCGTCGCCGATGTGGATCGACAAGCCGGTGGGGATCAGGCGCGTTTGTCCCGGCTCGATGAGCAGCGGCTCGTCAACACACGCGCGCAGATCCAGCCCGGCGCTGCCGGGTGTGGCGTAGGCCGGCAGCGAGTCGGCCATGCGTGCATCGAGCACCTTGATGTCTATCGTGGTCATGGCTTGGGCCTGAAGTGAAGAAAAACGGGCAGCTCAGCGAGCAGCAGGCTCGAGCCGCAACGCCACATCGGCGATCAGCGAACGCGCCAGCGTGAGCTTGTCGGCCTGTGGCAGTTCGCGGTGGCCGTGCGCATCGACCAGCACCAGCGTGTTGTCATCGCGCCCGAAGGTGGCCGGCCCGAGGTTGCCCACGATCAGCGGCACGCGCTTGCGTTCGAGCTTCTCGCGCGAATGCTTGAGCAGATCGTGGCTCTCGGCAGCAAAACCCACGCAGTAAGGCCGGCCGTCTTGCACACGCTGCGCCACGGCGGCCAGGATGTCGGGGTTTTCGGTCAGCTCGAACAGCGGCGCGATCTTGCTGCCGTCTTTCTTGATCTTCTGATCCGACAACTTCGCCGGTCGCCAGTCGGCCACTGCGGCCGTGGCGATGAACACGTCGTGTTGCGCGGCTTGGGGCAGCACCGCATCGAACATCTCTTGCGCGGTCTGCACGTCGATGCGCCGCACGCCGCGCGGCGTGGCCAGATGCACCGGGCCGGCCACCAGCGTGACGTCGGCGCCGGCTTCGACCGCTGCACGCGCGATGGCAAAACCCATCTTGCCGCTGGAGCGGTTGGTGATGCCGCGAACCGGATCGATCGGCTCGAAGGTGGGGCCGGCAGTGATCAGCACGCGGCGTCCGGTCAGCGGCTTCGGCCGAAAGAACCCGATCAGCGCTTCGAGCAGATCGAGTGGCTCGAGCATGCGGCCCTCGCCCACTTCACCGCAGGCTTGCTCGCCGCTGTCGGGGCCGAAGAAATGAGCGCCATCGGCACGCAGCTGCGCCACGTTGCGCTGGGTGGCCGGATGCGCCCACATCTCGCGGTTCATGGCCGGCGCGATGATCAGCGGGCAACTGTCGATCGCTCGAGCCAGGCACAGCAAGCTGAGCAGATCGTCGGCGCGCCCGTGAAGCAAACGTGCCATGAAATCGGCGCTGGCTGGCGCCACCAGCACCGCGTCGGCGCCGCGGGTCAGGTTGATGTGCGCCATGTTGTTGGCGTGGCCGTCGACCTCGCGCGCATCCCAGGTGCTGCCAAACACCGGCCGCCCGGTCAGCGCCTGCAGCGTGAGCGGGGTGATGAACTGCTCGGCCGAGGCCGTCATCACTACTTGCACCGTGGCGCCCGCCTTGACCAACGCGCGCGCCAGTTCAGCCGCTTTGTAGCAAGCGATGCCACCGCTCAGGCCCAGCACGATGTGCCTGCCGTCGAGTTCGCCGCGCGGTTCGGTGGGATCGGTCATGGTGTGTGGCGTTTCGCGTTCTCGAAGACAGGCCGCTCCAAGCGTCGGGAATTATGGTCGCCGCTCAGCCGACACAATGGACTCCAAGGTCACGGCCACCTGCCACGACCTCCCGCACCCCCTGAAAGCCGCTGTGACCCCTTCTCCTTCCACCGGCTCGGCCGATGCCCGCCGCGAACTGATCGACGGCCTGCTCGCCGCGCAAGCGCACACCTCGCCGAAGTACCTCTACGACCGCCTGGGTTCGCGCCTGTTCGAGGCCATCACCGAGCTGCCCGAGTACTACCCCACGCGCACCGAAGCGGCCATCTTCGACGCCCACGCGGCCGACATGGCGCAAGCCATCGGCGCCATCGACACGCTGGTCGATCTGGGCGCGGGCAATTGCGCCAAGGCGCTGCGGCTGATTCCCGTGCTGTGTCCGAATCGCTATGTGGCGGTCGACATCTCGGCCGACTTTCTGGCCGATGCCACCGCCGAAGTGCAGCGGCGTCACCCGTTGCTCGAAGTCAGCGGCCTCGGGCTGGACTTCTCGACGTCGCCGCAGTTGCCAACGGGCACCCTGCATGGCCGGTCGGTGTTTTTCTATCCCGGCTCGAGCATCGGCAACTTCTCGCCCGAGCAGGCGCGTGGATTCCTCAAGGGGCTGTGTGACCAAGCCGCCGATGGTGGGCTGCTGATCGGCGTCGATCTGGTCAAGCCGCTGGAGGTGCTGGAGCCGGCCTATGACGACGCCCTGGGTGTGACCGCAGCGTTCAATCTGAACCTGCTGCGCCACCTCAACGAGCTCATCGGCAGCAACTTCAACCCGCGCGAGTGGCGCCATGTGGCGTTTTTCAACCGAACCGACTCGCGCATCGAGATGCACCTTGAAGCCCGCCACGCCCTGACAGCGGCCTGGCCAGGCGGCGAGCGGCGCTTTGCGGCGGGCGAGCGGCTGCACACCGAGAACTCATACAAGTACAGCGTCGAGAGTTTTTCGGCCCTGCTGCGCGATGCCGGCTTTGCGCGCAGCGAGCACTGGATCGATGAGCGCGGCTGGTTCGCGGTGTTCTGGGCACAGGGCTGAACGCACAGGCGCTAGCGTCGAAGACGCTCGAGCATCACCCCCTATCGAATTTTCAGTAATTTCTGAAATATCATTTGGAATGTCTGCTCTTTCACCACTGGTCAAAAGCTTCGTCAGCCACTTCGGTGAGATGGGCAGTCGCTGGGGCATCAACCGCACGGTCGGTCAGATGTACGCGCTGATCTTCGTGTCGCCCCAGCCGCTCAATGCCGACGAGATCGCCGAGGCACTGGAGTTCTCGCGGTCCAATGTGAGCATGGGTTTGAAGGAGCTGCAGTCTTGGCGCCTGGTGCGCTTGCTTCACGTGCCGGGCGATCGGCGCGAGTACTTCGAAGCTCCTTCTGACGCCTGGGAAATCTTTCGCACGCTGGCCGAGGAGCGCCGCCGCCGCGAGATCGAGCCCACCCTTTCCATGCTTCGCAGCGCGCTGCTCGAGACCCCCACCACCGAAGAAGACCGCATTGCCCAGCAGCGCATGAAAGGCATGCACGACTTGATCGAACTGATGTCGACCTGGTTCGATGACGTTCAGCGCATGGATCACAAGACCCTGGTTCAGCTGATGAAGATGGGCTCCAAGGTGCAACGACTGCTCGAATTCACCGGCAAGATGAAAATCGTGCCCGGTGGCAAGGCCTCGGCTTGAAAACATAGGCGACTTCATGGACGCACTCATCCTCGCTCGCATGCAGTTCGCTGCGAACATCACCTTTCACATCCTGTTCCCGACGATCACGATCGCACTGGGCTGGATGCTGCTGTTTTTCAGGTGGCGCTGGCTGACCACGCGCGACACCGCCTGGCTGGGCGCGTACCGCTTCTGGACCAAGGTGTTCGCGCTGAGCTTCGCGCTGGGCGTGGTCAGCGGCATCACGATGAGCTTTCAGTTCGGCACCAACTGGCCGGGATTCATGGAAAAGGTCGGCAACGTGGCCGGCCCGCTGCTGGGATTCGAGGTGCTCACCGCCTTCTTTCTGGAAGCGGGCTTCCTCGGGATCATGCTGTTCGGCCACGGCCGCGTGAGCGAGCGGGTCCACATGATGGCGAGCTTCTTCGTTGCGTTTGGCACCACGCTCAGCGCGTTCTGGATCCTGGCGCTCAATTCCTGGATGCAAACACCCTCTGGCCATGAGGTGGTCGATGGCGTGTTCCACGTGGTGAGCTGGTTCGACGTGATCTTCAACCCCTCGTTTCCCTATCGCCTCACCCACATGCTGCTGGCCTCGGCGCTGACGTGTTCGTTCCTGATGGCCGGCCTGAGCGCCTGGCAGATGCTCAAGGGCGTGGCCGAAAGCTCAGCGCCCAAGGTCATGCGCGTGGGGCTCACGGTGGCCGCCTTGCTGATCCCGGTGCAGATCGTGGTCGGCGACCAGCACGGCCTGAACACACTTCAACACCAGCCGCAGAAGATCGCCGCGATCGAAGGCATCTGGCACACGGAACGCGACGCCCCGCTGCTGCTGTTTGCCTGGCCTGATGCGGCCACGCGCAGCAACCTCTATGAAGTCGGCATCCCCAACATGGCCAGCCTGGTCCTCACCCATGAACTCCACGGCGAGATCAAGGGGCTCAATGAATTCCCCGATCGCCACCCGCCGGTCGCGCCCTTGTTCTGGGGCTTTCGCATCATGGTCGGCGTGGGCATGCTGATGCTGGCCGTGAGCTGGGTGGGCTGGTGGACGGCACGCCGCGTTGGTTGGTCGGCCGATCGCATCCCCAAGCGGCTGCTGTGGGTGCTGGCGGGCATGACGTTTTCGGGCTGGGTGGCCACCGTGGCCGGCTGGTACGTGACCGAGATTGGTCGCCAGCCCTTCATCGTCTACGGCTTGGTGCGCACCGCCGATGTGGCCGCCACCAACGTCACCGCGCCCATGATCGGCATGAGTCTGGCGATGTACCTGGTGCTGTACCTGGGTCTCATCCTGGCCTATGTGGGCGTTCTGAAGTACATGGCAGAAAAGCCTGAAGACCTGATCGAAAACGACGCCCCAACCCCGAACAAAGGCCGCCATGCGACAGCTCTGAACGAAGGCAGCATCGCATGAGCTTTGACCACGCGCTGCCGCTGATCTTCATGGCGCTGATGGGTGTGGCCATGCTGATCTACGTGATCAGCGACGGCTACGACTTGGGTGTGGGCCTGCTCATGCACCGCGCCACCGTCGAAGAAAAAGACGTGCTCATCGCCTCGATCGGCCCGTTCTGGGACGCCAACGAGACCTGGCTGGTGCTGGGCATCGGCATCTTGCTGGTGGCCTTTCCGAAGGCGCACGGCATGGTGCTGTCGCAGTTGTACCTGCCGGTCACGCTGATGTTGGTGGGCCTCATGCTGCGCGGTGTGGCATTCGACTTTCGGGTCAAGGCCAAGGCCAGCGACAAGCCGCTGTGGGACCGACTGTTCTTTGCCGGCTCGATGCTCGCTTCGCTGTCGCAGGGCTGGATGCTGGGCCGCTACATCAGCGGCTTTGGCGAGGGCTGGAACTACCCCGTGTTTGCCGCGGCCATCGCGGTGGCACTGCCGGCAGCGTATGCGCTGCTGGGCGCGGCCTGGCTGATCATGAAGACCGAAGGCGAGCTGCAGGCCAAGGCCATCGGCTGGGCCAAGCTGGCCTGGTGGCCGGTGGTCGTGGGCATGGTGCTGATTTCTCTGGCCACGCCGTGGGTCAGCACCACCGTGCGCGAACGCTGGTTCACGCTGCCCGCGCTCATCGCGCTGATGGTCATTCCGCTGGCCACTGGTATTGCCCTGCTGACCGCACGATTGCTGCTCAACAAGGCCATCGTGCGCACCACCTTGTGCTGGGTTCCCTTCGTAGCGCTGATCGCGGTGTTCGTGCTCGGCTTCATTGGGCTGGCCTACAGCATCTACCCCTTCGTGGTGATCGACCGCCTGACCATCTGGGAAGCCGCCAGCAGCCCAGCCGCGCTCAAGGTCATCCTGATCGGCGTGTGCATCTCGGTGCCCGCCATCGCCGCTTACACGGTGTTCTCGTACAGAGTGTTCTGGGGCAAGGCGACGGAGTTGCGGTACGCGTGAGGCGGTACCTCTCAGCAGCCTCCGGTGCTACCATTGTGCTTACCTAGGAGAAGGAAGACTCTATGGAAGTCTCGATCCGCAAGATGGGCAATTCGCAAGGGGTGCTGATCCCCAAACCGATCCTGGCGCAAATCGGTCTGGAGGGCACGGCCGATCTGCAGGTGCGTGACGGCGTGATCGAGATCCGGGCCGTCCGCCGCAACCCGCGCGAAGGCTGGGCCGACGATGCGCGCCGACTGGCCGCGCAAGGCGGCGATGCGCTGGTGTGGCCCGAAGTGGCCAATGAAGGCGACAGCGAACTGGTCTGGTGATGAAGGCCGGTGACATCTGGCTGGCCCAGCTCGACCCCACGGTGGGCAGCGAAATCCAGAAGACTCGCCCGTGCGTGGTGGTCTCGCCCGACGAGATGAACGACCACCTGCGCACCGTGATCGTGGCGCCCATGACCACCGGCTCGCGCCCGGCGGCTTTTCGTGTGGGACTCACCTTTCAGGGCAAACAAGGGCTGATCGTGCTCGACCAGATTCGAACGCTGGACCGCACACGCTTGGTCAAGCGTCTGGGCGCCTTGCGCCCTCAAACGCTGGGAGTCACGCTGCAAACCCTGCAGTCGATGTTCGCGCCCTGAGTTCGGCGCCGGCCGCATGGAGAATGCGCCCACCCCACTGCTCGGCGTCTGGCCCCATGTTTGAACAAACCTTCAAGAACATCGACGACATCCTGCACAAGGATGCCGGGTGCACCAGTGAGCTCGACTACACCGAGCAGTCGTCTTGGTTGCTGTTCCTGAAGTACCTCGACGCGCTTGAGCGCGACAAGGCGCTCGAAGCCGAGCTCGAAGGCAAGCGCTACCAACCCATCATCGACGCCGACCACCGCTGGGAAGCGTGGGCCGCGCCGCGCACGCCCGATGGCCGACTCGACCACAACGCCGCGCTCACCGGCGACGACCTGCGCGACTTCGTCAACTGGCGGCTGATCCCCTACCTGGCCGGCTTCAAGCAGCGTGCCAGCGGGCCCAACACCATCGAATACAAGATCGGCGAGGTCTTCAGCGAGATCAAGAACAAGATCCAAAGCGGCTACAACCTGCGCGACGTGATCGAGCGCGTCGACGAGCTGCGCTTTGGCTCACAGACCGAAAAGCACGAGCTGTCGCACCTGTACGAAGCCAAGATCAAGAACATGGGCAACGCCGGGCGCAACGGCGGCGAGTACTACACGCCGCGCCCGCTCATCCGCGCCATGATCAAGGTGGTGGCACCCCGCATCGGCGAGCGCATCTACGACGGCGCCTGCGGGTCGGCCGGCTTCCTGTGCGAGGCGTTTGACCACCTGCTGCCCCAGGCCACCAAGGCCGACGACCTGGCCACGCTGCAAACGCGCACCTTCTACGGCAAAGAGAAAAAGAGCCTTGCCTACGTGATTGCGATCATGAACATGATCCTGCACGGCATCGAAGCGCCCAACGTCGTGCACGCCAACACGCTGGCCGACAACCTCAGCGACATCCAGGACCGCGACCGCTTCGATGTGATCCTGGCCAACCCGCCCTTTGGCGGCAAAGAGCGCAAGGAGGTTCAGCAGAACTTCCCCATCAAGACCGGCGAGACGGCCTTCTTGTTCTTGCAGCACTTCATCAAGACGCTCAAGGCCGGCGGGCGCGCCGCCATCGTCATCAAGAACACCTTTCTCAGCAACACCGACAACGCCAGCACCAGCATCCGCCAGCTGCTGCTCGAGAGCTGCAACCTGCACACCGTGCTCGACTGCCCCGGCGGCACCTTTCAAGGCGCCGGCGTCAAGACCGTGGTGCTGTTCTTCAACAAGGGCGAGCCCACGCGCCGCGTCTGGTTCTACCAGCTCGACGTGGGCCGCAACATGGGCAAGACCCACCCGCTCAACGACGCCGATCTGGTCGACTTCATCGAGCAGCAAAAGACCTTTGCCGACTCGGCGCGCAGCTGGTCGGTGGACGTCGCCGGCATCGACACCGCCACCTTCGACCTGTCGGTCAAGAACCCCAACGGCGGCGACGAGGTCGCGCTGCGCACGCCGCAGGAGATCCTCGACGAGATCGAGGCGCTGGATGCAGAGAGTACGGATGTGCTGGCGGTGATTCGCGAGCTTGTTGCGTGATGACCAGTTGGCAGACGGTTCCGATGGGCGAGCTGTGCTCCATCTCGAGCGGGAAATCGGACACCAAAGATGCAGTCCCCGATGGCCCCTACGCATTCTTTGATCGCTCCAAGTCGATCAAGCGAAGTTCACGGTTTCTTCGTGACTGCGAGGCTTTGATCATCCCGGGCGAAGGGGCAGAGTTTCTGCCGCGGCATTTCGTTGGGAAGTTTGACCTTCACCAGCGGGCATACGCATTGTTCGATTTCTCGCCTCGACTCGAAGTTAAGTTTTTGTACCACTACCTGCATCACGTCGCCGACTACTTCCCACGAGTTGCAGTGGGTGCGACCGTGAAGTCGCTTCGCCTGCGGCACTTCGAGCAGTTGCCTGTAAGGCTTACCGATCCGGCTGCGCAGCGCCGCATCGTCGCCATCCTCGACGAAGCCTTCGAGGGCATCGCCACCGCCAAGGCCAACGCCGAGAAGAACCTGCGGAATGCGCGGGAGTTGTTTGCGAGTCGCGTGAAGTCCACCTTTGCGAACCCGGGCGATGGCTGGGTGGAGTGCGCCCTCGGCAGCGTCTGTGAGATGTACCAGCCCAAGACCATCACGGGCAAGGACTTGGTCGAAGACGGCCCCTACCCGGTGTACGGGGCCAATGGTGTGATCGGGCGCTTCACCGCTTTCAACCACGAAGAGGCAGAAGTGCTGGTGACCTGCCGCGGTGCGACGTGTGGTTCGATCAACATCTCAGAGCCGCGGTCTTGGGTGACGGGCAATGCGATGGTCGTCCGACCACTCAACGGCAGCCTCGACAAGGCGTTCTTGGAGCACTTGTTGAGAAACGGCGTAGACCTATCGCCCGCGATCACCGGTGCAGCGCAACCGCAAATCACCAGGACAAACCTCTCGCCACTGATGATTACGTTTCCAACGAGCGTCAGCGAGCAACGAGACCTGACCGCATCGTTCGATGAGCTTCAGTCAGCGGCAGACAGTCTGTACGACGTCAACGCGAGGAAGCTCGCCGCCCTCGACGAACTGAAGAAATCCCTGCTCCACCAGGCTTTCAGCGGCGCGCTGTAGCGAGCGGCCGGCATGCTCAATTTATAAAAACATTACAAACGTTATCTTCTTTTTATAATCTTTGTAAGTTAGCTATAAACTGCATTCGTGAACCCCGTTGACAACCCCTACGCCCCCGGCGCAGGCACGCCGCCGCCGGAGTTGGCGGGCCGCGACGATCTGCTTGAAAGCGTGCGCATCGCCGCCGAGCGCATCCGGGCCGGACGGCCGGCAAAGAGCCTGCTCTTGATCGGTCTGCGCGGCGTTGGCAAGACCGTGCTGCTCGATCGAATGCGCAACGACGCCGAAGCCGCCGCGCTGCACACACTGCGCATCGAAGCGCCGGAAGGGCGCTCGCTTCCGGCCATCCTCGCACCGCAACTCCGACAGGCCTTGTTGCGGTTGTCGCGGCTTGAGCAGACCCGCGATCTGGCAAAGCGCGCCCTGCGGGGGCTGGCGGGCTTCGCCAAGGGTTTGAAGATCAAGTACAGCGACATTGAGGTCGGCATCGATTACGAGCCGGAGCCGGGCCTGGCCGACAACGGCGATCTGGAACACGATCTTCAAGCGCTGCTCGAGGTGGCCGGCGAGGCCGCGCGCAGCGCGGGCACGGCCTTGATCCTCTTCATCGACGAGTTGCAATACGTCGAGGAAGACCAGATGGCCGCGCTGATCACAGCCTTGCACCGGGTCGCTCAGCGCCAGCTGCCGGTGATGATGGTCGGCGCAGGTCTGCCGCAACTGCCAGGCCGCATGGGGCGCGCCAAGTCTTACGCCGAGCGGCTCTTCGATTACCCAATGATCGGCCCGCTCACTGCCGCCGCCGCACGCGAAGCCATCGCGGTGCCGGCTGCGCAGCAACACGTCGAGTTCGAGCCGCAGGCACTGGAGTTCATCGTGCGCGAAACCCAGGGCTACCCCTACTTCTTGCAGGAGTGGGGCAAGCACGCCTGGGATGAGGCGTCGCGCTCGCCCATCACCGTTCGCGACGTCGAGCAAGCCTCGGCCATCACCATTGCCGCTCTGGACGAGAGCTTTTTCCGTGTGCGCTTCGACCGGCTGACGCCGTCCGAAAAGCGCTATTTGCGCGCCATGGCCTCGCTCGGCGCGGGCCCACACCGCTCAGGCGACATCGCCAATGCCCTGGCTCGCAAGGTCACCGCACTGGGGCCGACGCGCAACCAGTTGATCTCCAAAGGGATGATCTGGAGCCCCAGCCACGGCGACACGGCATTCACCGTGCCGATGTTCGATCAGTTCATGATCCGCATCATGCCGGGGGACGACTGGCGCGTGGCCTGATGAACGAAGCCGAAACCCGCGCCGAGCACATCGACCCTGCCCTGGCCGCCGCCGGCTGGGGCGTGGTGGATGGCAGCCGTGTTCTGCGCGAAAACCAGTGCGTGATCACGCCGGGGCGGTTGCAAGGCGGCGGCGGCAAGGGTGCGCGGGCCAAGGCCGAGATCGCCGACTACGTGCTGGTGTACCGCAACACCAAGCTGGCGGTCATCGAGGCCAAGGCGTGGGGCAAGCTGCACACCGAAGGCGTGGGCCAGGCCAAGCGTTACGCCGCCAAGCTGGCGGTGCGCTTCACCTTTGCCACCAACGGGCAGGCGATCTACCGCATCGACATGACCACCGGCGCCGAAGGCGACGTGGCCGGCTACCCGAGCCCCGATGAACTGTGGGCGCTGACCTTTGCCGAAGCCGAGGCGGCGACCGCTGCGTGGCGCAACCGGTTTGCGGCCATCGCGTTCGAGGACAAGGGCGGCACCTGGCAGGGCCGCTACTACCAGGACATCGCCATCACCCGCGTGCTCGAAGCCATCGCCGCCGGGCGCGATCGCATCTTGCTGACGCTGGCCACCGGCACGGGCAAGACCTTCATCGCCTTTCAGCTGGCGTGGAAGCTGTTTCAAAGCCGCTGGAACGTGGCCGACTGGAAAAGCGGTGCCGAGCCCACGCGCCGCCCGCGCATTCTGTTTCTGGCCGATCGCAACATCCTGGCCGATCAGGCCTACAACGCGTTTTCGGCGTTTGCCGACGATGCGCTGGTGCGCATCGACCCGGCCGACATCCGCAGACGAGGCCGCGTGCCCAAGAACGGCAGCATCTTCTTCACGATCTTCCAGACCTTCATGAGCGGCCCGCCCCGGGACGGCCAACCGTCGCCTTACTTTGGCGATTACCCGGCGGATTTCTTTGACTTCATCGTGATCGACGAATGCCACCGCGGCGGCGCCAGCGACGAGAGCAACTGGCGGGCGATCCTCGAATACTTTGCGCCGGCGGTGCAGCTGGGCCTGACCGCCACGCCCAAGCGCACGCTCAACGGCGACACCTACGCCTACTTCGGCGAACCGGTGTTCGTGTACTCGCTCAAGGAGGGCATCAACGACGGCTTCCTGACGCCGTTCAAGGTCAAGCAGATCGTCACGACGCTGGACGACTACGTTTACACCGCCGATGACGAGGTGGTCGAAGGCACCATCGAGGCGGGCAAGCGCTACGAAGAAAAAGACTTCAACCGCGTCATCGAGATCACCGAGCGCGAGAGCTACCGCGTGAAGCTGCTGATGCAGATGATCGACCAGCGCGAAAAGACCATCGTGTTCTGTGCCACGCAGGCCCACGCGCTGGCCGTGCGCGACTTGATCAACCAGACCAAGACCAGCACCAACGCCAACTACTGCGCCCGGGTGACCGCCAACGACGGCGCCATCGGTGATCAGCACCTGCGTGACTTTCAGGACAACGAGAAAACCATCCCCACCATCCTGACCACGTCGCAAAAGCTCAGCACCGGCGTGGATGCGCGCAACGTGCGCAACATCGTGCTGATGCGGCCGGTGAATTCGATGATCGAGTTCAAACAGATCATCGGCCGGGGCACGCGGCTGTACGACGGCAAGGACTACTTCACGATCTACGACTTCGTGAAGGCACACCACCACTTCAGCGACCCCGAGTGGGACGGCGAACCGATGGAGCCTGAGCCCAAGGGCATTGCCACGGGACCAGGCGCCACCGCGATCCCGACCGGTGAACCGCCGCCGCCAACGGGTGCCGCCTCGCGACCTGAAAAGATCAAGATCAAGCTGGCCGACGGCAAGGTTCGCAGCATCCAGAGCATGACGTCCACCAGCTTCTGGAGTGCCGACGGGCGGCCGATGTCAGCGGCGCAGTTTCTGGAAACGATGTACGGCGCCTTGCCCGAGTTCTTCAAGGACGAAGACGAGCTGCGCCGCATCTGGAGCGAGCCCGACACGCGCAAGGCGCTGTTGCTCGGATTGGCCGACAAGGGTTTTGGCCGGGAGCCATTGGCCGAGATGCAAAAGATCATCGAGGCCGAAAACAGCGACCTTTTCGACGTGCTGGCCTACGTGGCCTTTGCGGCCGAGCCCGTGACCCGGGCCGAACGCGCCGCCGCAGCCAAGTCAGCAACGACCACCGAGTTCACCGACAAGCAAAAGACCTTCGTCGATTTCGTGCTGGCTCAATACGTGAGCCAGGGCGTGGATGAGCTCGACGCCGAGAAGCTGTCGCCCCTGCTGCGCCTGAAGTACCAGGCGCTCAACGAGGCCTGTGCCGAGTTGGGCGACCCCACGCGGGTGCGTGAGGTCTTCGTGGGGTTTCAGCGCCACCTGTACGCCTGATCGGGCGTCAGGCGTTCCTCTCACGCTGCCTCAGCGCCTCATACAGACAAACCCCGCTGGCCACCGAGACGTTGAGGCTCTCCACCGCGCCGCGCATCGGGATGCTGACCAGCTCGTCGCAGGTCTTGCCGGTGAGCTGTCGCATGCCGGCGCCTTCGGCGCCGAGCACCAGCGCCACCGGGCCGCTCAGGTCGATGTCGTAGATCGACTTCGTGGCGGTGTCGGACGTGCCGATGACGCGGATGTTGCGATCTTTCAGCTCATTGAGGGTGCGCGCGAGGTTGGTGACCATGAAGTACGGCACCGTCTCGGCCGCGCCGCTGGCCACCTTGGAGACCGTGGCGTTGACGCCCACGGCGTGGTCCTTCGGGGCGATCACCGCATGGGCGCCGGCGCCGTCGGCCACGCGCAGGCACGCGCCCAGGTTGTGCGGGTCGGTGATGCCATCAAGCACCAGCAGCAACGGGTTGCCGCCGACCGAATCGAGCTCGTCGAGCGTGTCGTCGAGCGAGTGGCTGAGCGCCACCGGCTGCACGCGCGCCACCACGCCTTGGTGGCGGTGCGTGCCACACATCTTTTGAAGTTGGGTGTCGGTGCTGTCGACCAGCTTGGCGCCGGCGGCAGTGGCGCGCTCGGCGAACTGGCGCATGCGCTGATCGCGCCGGCTGGTATCGACGTGGATCTCGATGACCGACTGGGGGGCCGTCTTCAGACGGATCGTGATGGCGTGAAAGCCGAACAAAACCTTGGTGCTCATCGCGTCGATGGTAGCGGGTGGCCCTGCGCTCAAGGACTGCGGTGCAGCACCCAGGCGGCGGCCATGACCAGCGCGATCAGCACCGGCTGGTGCGCCATGTAAAACAGCAAGCTGCGCCGTCCCAGCCAGGCCAGCGGCCGGCCCACCACACGCAGCCCAGCGGGCAAGGCATCGGCCAGCCAGCCACGGCGCTGGCGCAGCACCCATTGCCCGGCGGCCAGACCCCACAGCGCCACACCCAGCCACGGCAGCAGCGGCAGGTAGTCTTCGGTGACAGGCTTGTGGGTGATCAGACCGACCCAGTTGGTGGCGCGGCTGTCAAAAAACGGATGCGGCAGCAGCAGCGGCAACAGCAGCGCCAGCGCGCCCAGCGGCCACAGCCAACCCCGCGCGGGTGCGGCCAGCCGCAGCGCCAGAAGAATCAGCGCGACGCCATGCAGCACGCCAAAGCTGATGTAGCTGCGCGGGAACATCAACCACGAGCCGGCGCTCACCAGCAGCGCACAGCCGACCAACTGCGCCCAGCGCTTCCAAAAGCGCGCACTGCCCTGCCCCTGATCCAGCGCCACCGCCTGCGACAGCCCGACGCAAACGAGAAACAGGCTGACGATGGCGCTGCGTTGCGTGGTCCACAGCGGGTCCTCGTAGAAGTTCTGCGAGATGAAGCCGGCCTGGTTCAGATCGAAGCAAAAGTGAAACCCGGCCATCCAGACGATGGCCGCGCCACGCAGCGCGTCGAGCCGCTCGAAACGCTCAGCCGACCCAGCGGCGCGCATTGCCAAACAGCCGCATCCAAGGGCTGGCGGCGCCCAGATCGCCGTTCGTCCAGCTCAGTTGCACCTGCCGGAACACCCGCTCGGGGTGCGGCATCAGCGCGGTGTAGCGGCCGTCGGGCGTGGTCACCGCCGTCAGACCGCCGGGGCTGCCGTTGGGGTTGAACGGATAGGCCTCGGTTGGTTGACCCGCGTGGTCGACAAAGCGCATGGCGCGGTGCACCGCGCTGGCATCGCCGCGCTGCGAGAAGTCGGCGCGGCCTTCGCCGTGCGACACCGCCACCGGCAGCCGGCTGCCCGCCATGCCGGCCAGCAGGATCGACGGGCTGTCGAGCACCTCGACCAGCGACAGCCGTGCCTCGAACTGCTGGCTCAGGTTGCGCGTGAAGCGCGGCCAGGCCTGCGCACCGGGAATGATGGGCGCCAGCGCAGCCATCATCTGACAGCCGTTGCACACGCCCAGCGCGAAGGTGTCGGTGCGCGCGAAGAAGCTGGCGAACTGCTCGGCGAGCATCGGGTTGAACAGGATCGAGCGGGCCCAGCCCTCACCGGCACCCAGCGTGTCGCCGTAGCTGAAGCCGCCACAGGCCACGAAGCCGATGAACTGATCGAGCCGCGCGCGGCCCGACTGCAGATCGCTCATGTGCACATCAAAGGTGTCAAAGCCGGCCAGCGCCATCGCGCGGCTCATCTCGACCTGGCTGTTGACGCCCTGCTCGCGCAAGATGGCCAGCTTGGGGCGGGTGGTGTGGATGAACGGCGCGGCCACGTTCTCAGCCGCATCGAAGCTCAGGTGCACGTGCAAGCCGCTGTCGTCAGCCTGAGCGATGGCCGCGTGCTCGGCGTCGGCGCACGCGGGGTTGTCGCGCAGCTGGGCGATGCGCCAGCTCACTTCGTCCCACGCCTGCTGCAGCTCGCGCAGCGGCGCGGTGAACACCGTCTTGGTGTCGCGCCAGACCTCGACCGTGCTGCGCTCGTTGGGCTTGCCGATGAAGTGGCTGTGCTTGGAAAGCCCGTGGCGACGCAGCGTTTGCATGACCTCGTTGCGCACCGCGGTGGGCACCTGGATGACCGCACCGAGTTCCTCGCTGAACAGTGCCTTGAGCGTGAGCTCGTGGCGGCGCGCGCCGACCTGGCCGGCCCAGTTTTTCGAGTCGCCCCAATCCATGCGGCTGTCGGAAATGCCGTCGCCCTCGGTGACCAGCATGTCCACGTTCAGGCTCACGCCCACGTGGCCGGCAAAGGCCATCTCGCACACGGTGGCCCACAACCCGCCATCGCTGCGGTCGTGGTACGCGAGCAGGCAGCCTTCGGCGCGCAGTTCGTTGATGGCTGCGATCAATGATTTGAGCTGCGCCGGATCGTCCAGATCGGGCACGCCATCGCTGGCGTTGCCGGTCTGGTTGAGCACCTGCGCGAGCATCGAGCCGGCCATGCGGTTGCGGCCCTGTCCCAGGTCGATCAGGATCAGCGTGTTGTCGCCGGGATGCAGCTGCGGCGTGAGGGTGCCGCGCACGTCATCGAGCGTGACGAAGGCCGATACGATCAGCGACACCGGCGCGGTCACCTGACGCGATTGGCTGCCTTCACTCCAGCGGGTGCGCATCGACAAGCTGTCCTTGCCCACCGGCACGCTGATGCCCAAGGCGGGGCACAGCTCCATGCCCACGGCGCGCACGGTGTCGTAGAGCGCGGCGTCTTCACCCGGCTCGCCGCACGCGGCCATCCAGTTGCAGCTGAGCTTGACGCGCTCGAGCACGAAAGGCGCGGCCAGCAAGTTGGTCAGCGCCTCGCCCACCGCCATGCGGCCCGACGCGGCCGCGTCGATCACGGCCAGCGGTGTGCGCTCGCCCATGCTCATGGCCTCGCCACGAAAGCCCACGTGATCGGCCAGCGTCACCGCGCAATCGGCGACCGGCACCTGCCACGGCCCGACCATCTGATCGCGGTGGCTCAGGCCGCCCACGCTGCGGTCGCCGATGGTGATCAAAAAGCGCTTGCTGGCCACCGTGGGATGGCGCAGCACATCAAAGGCCACGGTCTCGAGCGCCACGTCCGACAGTTCAAGCGCCGGCAGCTCGGGCGCCAAGCGCCGCACATCGCGGTGCATCTTGGGCGGCTTGCCCAGCAGCACGTTCATGGGCATGTCGATGGCCAACACCGATGGCTTGGTCGCAGTCAGGTCGGCATCAACCGCCGCATCGGCCAGCACCAGTTGCTTGGCTTCGGTGGCCACGCCCACCACCGCGTAGGGGCAGCGCTCGCGCACGCACATCGCGTCGAAGACGGGTAGCAAATCGGGTTGCAGCGCCAGCACGTAGCGCTCCTGGCTTTCGTTGCTCCAGATCTCCTTGGGCGACAGGCCGCTTTCTTCGAGCGGCACCTGGCGCAAATCAAAACGCGCACCGCGCCCTGCCCCGTCGACCAGCTCCGGGAAGGCGTTGGAAATGCCGCCGGCGCCCACGTCGTGGATGGCCAGGATCGGGTTGCCCTGCCCGAGCGCGGCGCAGTGGTTGATGACCTCTTGCGCGCGGCGCTGGATCTCGGGGTTGCCGCGTTGCACCGAGTCGAAGTCGAGCGACACCGCGTTGGCGCCTGCGGCCATTGAACTCGCCGCGCTGCCACCCATGCCGATGCGCATGCCGGGCCCGCCCAGCTGGATCAGCAGCGTGCCCGCGGCGAAGGCGATCTTGTCGGTTTGCAAAGCCGAGATGGTGCCCAGACCGCCGGCGATCATGATGGGCTTGTGATAGCCGCGGCGCTGTGTGCTGGCGCCCGAACCCACATCTTGCTCATAGACGCGGAAGTAGCCGGCGAGGTTGGGCCGGCCGAACTCGTTGTTGAACGCGGCACCGCCCAGCGGCCCTTCGATCATGATCTGCAGCGCGCTGGCGATGTGCGCCGGCTTGCCGTAGGCCACGTGCTCCCACGGCCAGTCGGTGCCCGGCAGATGCAAGTTGGACACGGTGAAGCCGGTCAGACCCGCCTTGGGTTTCGAGCCACGGCCGGTCGCGCCTTCGTCGCGGATCTCGCCACCGGCGCCGGTCGATGCGCCCGGAAACGGCGAGATCGCCGTCGGGTGGTTGTGCGTCTCGACCTTCATCAGCACGTGCGCCAGCTCAGTGCTTGAGCCATAGCGCGGCGCGTTGGTGTAGCCCTCGGGCTGCCAGCGCTCGATGACACCGCCTTCCATCACCGACGAGTTGTCGCTGTAGGCGATCACCGTGTGCTGCGGCGCCAGACGGTGCGTGTTGCGAATCATCTGGAACAGCGAGTGCTCCTGCGGCAGTCCGTCGACGGTGAACCGCGCGTTGAAGATCTTGTGGCGGCAGTGCTCGCTGTTGGCCTGCGCAAACATCATCAGCTCGACGTCGGTCGGGTTGCGCTGCAAGCCGGTGAAGGCATTCACCAGGTAGTCGATCTCGTCGTCCGACAGCGCCAATCCAAAGTCGGCATTGGCGGCGACCAGCGCGCCACGCCCTTGCCCCAGCACATCGACGTGCGCCATCGGCGCGGCGGGTTGCTCGTCAAACAGATGCGCAGCGTCTTCGCGCTTGAGCAGCACGCTTTCGGTCATGCGGTCGTGCAGCAGCGCGGCCACGGCCTGCGTCTCGTCGGCGCTGAGCGGTTTGCTGCCGCCGAGCAGGCCGGTCTTAAGCGTCAAGCGATATTCGGTGACACGCTCGACGCGCCGGATGCCGATGCCGCAGTTGTGGGCAATGTCGGTGGCCTTCGAGGCCCAGGGCGACACCGTGCCCAGGCGAGGCGCGATCACGATCAGCGTGCCATCGGTCGGTCCGGCATAGGGGTCGCCGTAGCGCAGCAGGCCTTCGAGCGCATCGCGCTGAGCGCGCTCAAGCGGTGCGGCGCTGCTCACCCAGTGCACATGGCGAGCATGAACCGCCGTGATGCGCGGCACTGACTGCGACAGCCGGGCCAGCAGCGACATGGCGCGAAATTCCGGGAGCGCATTGCCCCCTTCGAAGTGGAGCAGGTGCTGGGTCGGTGTGGTCACGCGAAGGGAGCTCTGGTGCGGGCGGGATGACCCGGAAGTGGCAAGGAACGCCACGGGATTGCGGTTGATTTTAGGGGTCGGGTGAGATAATTCTTGGCATGACGATCACCATCAAAACCGCTGCCGACATCGAAGGCATGCGCATCGCCGGGCGGCTGGCCTCCGAGGTTCTTGACTACCTCACGCCCCACATCGTGCCGGGCATCAGCACCGAAGCCATCGACAAGCTGGCCCATGACTACATGGTGGAAGTGCAGCAGTGCATTCCGGCGCCGCTGAACTACGCGCCGCCGGGCTACCAGCCTTTCCCGAAGTCGATCTGCACATCGATCAACCACCAGATCTGCCACGGCATCCCGAACGAACGTCAGTTGAAAGACGGCGACATCGTCAACGTCGACATCACCACCATCAAGGACGGCTGGCATGGCGACACCAGCCGGATGTTCGTGGTCGGCGAAGGCTCGATCGCCGCGCGCCGGCTGTGCCAGATGACCTACGACGCCATGTGGCACGGCATCTCCAGGGTCAAGCCGGGCGCGCGGCTCGGCGACATCGGACACTCGATCCAGACCTTCGCCGAGAACAACGGCTTTTCGGTGGTGCGCGAGTTCTGCGGCCACGGCATCGGCCGCAAGTTCCATGAAGAACCGCAGATCCTTCACTACGGCCGCCCGGGCACGCTCGAAGTGATGATCCCGGGCATGATCTTCACCATCGAGCCCATGGTCAACGCGGGTCGCCGCGACATCCGCGAGGCCGGCGACGGCTGGACCATCGTCACGCGCGACCGTTCCCTGTCGGCTCAGTGGGAGCACACCGTGCTGGTCACCGAAACCGGCTACGAAGTACTCACGGTCTCGGCGGGCAGCCCCGCCGTGCCGCATTTCATCGGCAACACCGCAACGGCCTGATTGCCCACGCCGCGGCAGCAGACATGCGCTCACGCGATCGAGCACATTGACCATGGCTTATCGCTCACCACGCCCCAAGGCCGGCATCGCCGATGCGCAGGCCATTGCGCAGATGCGGCTGCATTTTCGTGCTGGCAAGGCGGCACTGTTTCAAGAGTTTGAAAGCGGCAGGCCCAGTTCGCAGTCAGCCCGAAAACTGCTGCATGGCCTGTCACATCACGCAGACGCCACCTTGGCAAGCCTTTGGCGTGTGATGGGCATGCCTTCCGATGCGTCCTTGCTGGCGGTCGGTGGCTATGGCAGGGGCGAGCTGTTTCCGCACTCCGATGTGGACGTGCTGGTGCTGACACCGTCTGCGCCGGTCCATGACAGCGAGTCAGGGCAAGCCACCGCGCAAGCCATCGAATCGTTCATCACGGCCTGTTGGGATGTGGGGCTGGAGATCGGCTCGAGCGTGCGCACCGTTGAGGAGTGCAGCCTTGAAGCCGAGCGCGACGTCACGGTGCAGACGGCGCTGCTCGAAGCGCGCCGCGTGTGCGGCTCGCGTCGCGGCTTTGTGGTGTTTCGCCGCAATCAGGAACTGGCCATGAACCCGCGTGCCTTCCTGCGCGCCAAGCAGCTGGAAATGCGACAGCGCCATCAGAAGTTCGAGGACACGCCCTATTCACTCGAACCCAACTGCAAGGAAAGTCCCGGAGGTCTGCGCGATTTGCAGACGATCCGCTGGGTTTCGCGCGCGGCCGGCTTCGGTCGCAGCTGGAGCGAACTGGCCGCCGAAGGCCTGGCCACGCCTTTCGAGTTGAAACAGCTGCAGCGCAACGAAGGCCTGCTCAAGCTCATTCGCGTGCAGCTGCACCTGGTGGCAGGACGCCGAGAAGACCGGCTGGTGTTCGACCTGCAGCAATCCATCGCCGAGCGCTTTGGCTACCAGGCCCAGGCAGATCAGCAGCCGTCCGAAGCCCTGATGAAGCGCTACTACTGGGCGGCCAAGGCCGTTGTGCAGCTCAACCAGATCCTGATGCTCAACATCGAAGAGCGCATCAGCGGCATGCAGGACATGCCCATGCGCCCGATCAACGACTGCTTTTTCGAGCGAGACGGCACGCTCGAAGTGGCCAGCGACGATCTGTATCGCAAACATCCGCACGCGATCATGCAGACCTTCCAGGCGTATCAGACCGAAGGCAGCCCCAAGGCGCTGTCGGCGCGCACGCTGCGAGCGCTGTACAACTCGCGCGACCTGATGAACGCGAGTTTTCGCAGCGATCCGGTCAACCGGGCCGCCTTCATGAGCATCCTCAAGGCGCCCATCGGCCAGAACCTGGCCTTGCGGCTGATGAACGAGACCAGCGTGCTGGGGCGCTACCTGTGGGTGTTCAGGCGCATCGTGGGCCAGATGCAGCACGACCTGTTTCACGTGTACACCGTCGATCAGCACATCTTGATGGTGGTGCGCAACGTGCGCCGCTTTTTCATTGCGGAACACGCGCACGAATACCCCTTTTGCTCGCAGTTGGCGATGCAGTGGGATCGGCCTTATGTGCTGTATCTGGCCGCGCTGTTCCATGACGTGGCCAAGGGTCGCGGCGGTGACCACTCGGATCTGGGCGCGGTCGAAGCACGGCGGTTTTGCCGCGAACACGGTGTGGACCGCGATGACACCGGGCTCGTTGAATTCCTGGTGAAGTCGCACCTGACGATGTCGCGCGTGGCACAAAAAGAAGACCTGAGCGACCCCGACGTGATCAAGGCCTTCGCCCAGATGGTCGGCAGCGAGCGGCGACTGACTGCGCTGTACCTGCTCACGGTGGCCGATATTCGCGGCACCAGCCCCAAGGTCTGGAACGCCTGGAAGGGCAAGCTGCTTGAGGACCTCTACCGCGCCACGCTGCGCTCGCTGGGCGGCGCGCAGCCCCAGCTCGACGCCGAAATCGAAGCCCGCAAGCAAGAGTCCCGGGCCTTGTTGAACCTGAGCCTGCAGCCCCCGGGCGTGGAAGAGCCGCTTTGGAAGACGCTCGAACTCAGCTACTTCGCCCGCCACGATTCAGGCGAGATCGCCTGGCATGCACGCACCCTCAGCTCGCATCTGGCGTCAACCACGCCTGTGGTCAAAGCCCGCGTGTCGCCGATTGGCGAAGGCCTTGAAGTCACCGTCTACGTGCGCGACAGCGCCGACCTGTTCGCGCGCATCTGCGGCTATTTCGACTCGGCCAGCTTCAACATCCTCGAAGCCAAGGTGCACACCACGCGCACGGGGTATGCACTGGACACCTTTCAGGTGACCAACCCGCTGCTCGAGTACTCGCGCGATGGCACCCCCAGCGGCCAGTACCGCGACTTCATTTCGCTGGTCGAGTCCGACCTGGTGCTGTCGCTGCTGTCGCAGGCCCCGCTGCCTGAACCCAGCCGGGGTCGCACGTCGAGGCGCGTCAAGTCCTTCCCCATCACCCCACGCATCAAGCTGGCACCTGACGACCGCGCCCAGCTGTGGCTGTTGAGCGTGTCGGCAAGCGACCGCTCGGGGCTGCTGTACTCGATCGCACGGGTGCTCGCGCGTCACCAGATCAACTTGCAACTGGCCAAGATCACCACGCTGGGCGAGCGCATTGAAGACACCTTCTTGCTCGATGGCGCCGCGCTGTCGCACAGCCGCACCCAGATCGACGTCGAGACCGAACTGCTCGATGCCATCGCCGCGTGAACATGGCCTCAACCGGAAAGATCACATGGCACTGACGCCCATCACGGCAGTCGACTGCCTGGCTCGAATCGACCACTTCGACGCCATCATCGATGCGCGCTCCGAAGGCGAGTACGCCTTGGACCACCTGCCGGGTGCGCTCAACTGGCCCAGCCTCAACGACGAAGAGCGCGTGCTCGTGGGCACCGAATACAAGCAGATCTCGCCATTCGTGGCGAGAAAGCGCGGCGCGGCGCTGGTGGCACGCAACGTGGCCAGCCACATCGAGCGTCATGTGCTCGACAAACCCCGCGATTGGCAACCGCTGGTGTATTGCTGGCGGGGCGGCCAACGCAGCGGCTCGCTGGCGCTGGTGCTCGGCCAGATCGGCTTTCGGGTTCAGGTGATCGAAGGCGGCTACCGCGCCTATCGCCGCGCGGTGATGGACGAGCTCGAGCGGCTGCCCGAGCGGTTTCAGTTTCGCGTGCTGTGCGGCAAGACCGGTTCAGGCAAGAGCCGCCTGCTCACGGCCTTGCACGGGCAAGGCGCGCAGGTGCTCGATCTGGAAGGCCTGGCCAATCACCGCGGCTCGGTGCTGGGGCTGGTGCCGGGCCACCCGCAGCCATCGCAAAAACGATTCGAAACACTGCTGTGGGATGCGCTTCGGCGGCTGGATCCGGCGCGGGCGGTGTGGATCGAAAGCGAAAGCCGCAAGGTGGGCGAATTGCGCGTGCCCGAGCACCTGATCGAGCGCATGCGGGCATCGCCTTGCGTGCGCGTCGAACTGTCGGTGGCCGCCAGGGTGCGGCTGCTGATGGAGGACTACGACTTCTTCGTCAAGGACGTGCCCGCGTTTTGCCTGCGGCTCGATGCGCTGCGCGCGCTGCGCGGCAACGAGGTCATCAACGAGTGGCAAAGCGCCGCCCGCTCGGGGCACATCGAAGGCGTGGTCGAACAACTGCTGATCACCCACTACGACCCGGTGTACATGCAATCGATGCAGCGCAACTACGCAGATTTTGCGAATGCGACGCTGCTCGAACCCGCCAACGCCGACCATGCCACGCTGGCCGAGGCAGCGCGCTCGTTGCGGGTGTCAGCCGAAGGCGGCTGACAGCGGGTCTGACCCGATGGTCTTCCGATCTCCCGCAGCCGCGCGGGCTCGTTCGCTCATGACGCCCTCACCTCGCCCAGCAGTTCAGGGTGGCGGTCCAGCACCTTCAGCAGCTTCACTAGCGCCAATGGCGGTTTGGTCTTGCCGTTCTCATACCTTGAGAATGCATTGACGCCGCCGCCGAAGATCTCGCCGGCCTCGCGCTGGTCCAGTTCGAGCTTCTTGCGTACGCTGGCGATGAAGTCCGGGTCCACGAATGAGGCATTCACCTGCTTGCTGAAGGCCAGCATCAGCTCCATCGTGCGGCGCGATTCCGATGCGTCCAGGATGGATTCGTCGCAGGCCGCACAGAAATCGCCCGTCACCTGGGGAAGGATCATGGACTCACCTTTGTAGGCATAGGGCAGGTCACGGGTGTCATGCACCAGCTTTGCCGCACCGCAGGTCGGGCACTTCATGGTCACAGCTCCTTGAACGACACGATGAGCACTTCATCGATCACCGTCAGCTTCAGATAGACCTGGCCGGCCGGCGTCACCGGCCGGTACACGTCCTGCCACACCCGGTGATCGGCATGCGTGGTCATGCTCTTGTGGAAGTCAGCCGTGGTCAGCGCCATCAAGACGCCGAGCATCCCATCAAAGTCCAGACCCAAGGCCACCGCTCCCTCGCGAGCGCCTCGTGTCGTTCGCACCTTCCCGGCGACAACCAGGGCCTTGACGACCGCCAGCTTGCAATGAGGGGTGGCTTTCTCCACAAGACATGATACTAACCTAGTAGGTTATTTTCATCAAGGCAACGATGAAGTCCGGTCCGCTGGTGGAGATCCGCTCGAACGCCGGGTCAGATCCCGCCCTCAGGTTCAAGTGAGCTTCCTCACGCAAACGCACGCACCCGCGCAGCCGATGCTCAGCCCTTCATCGCGTTCAGCATGTGGTCCATGGCGTGGGCGTGCTCGACCTGCGGACTGAACAGAACTATCTCGGAGTCTTTGACCGCCCGCACGCTGTGGCCGGGCGGCCAGTAAAAGAGGTCGTTCTCCTTGCACGTGTCGACCTTGCCGTCGGTGTAAGTCACCACGAGTTCTCCGCGGAGCATGTAGCCCCAGTGCGGCGCGTGGCAGGCGTCGTCCTCGAGCCCCTTGAGAAGAGGCGCGATGTCAGTGCCGGCGCCCAGGGAGAAGTACTCGCCCCCCATCTTGCCGAAACCGGTCGCGTCACCGAAGTCGGTGGCGACCCGCGCGACGGCGCCGGGAACGTTGATCTTGGCGGGAATCTGATCCTTGGGTATGCGCACGATGGGCTCCTTTTTCACTGGCTCGATGAGTTTCAATTCGCCGCAGCGCCTCAACGTCGTCAATCAGCGCTGTGCAGCCTCAAGCACCCGAATCAGAGTGGCTCAAGCACTCCGCTTGCGATGCCTGAGCGCTAGTTTATGCAGCATGCACCGCTGCCGGGTCCATGACCCGGATCACCAAACCGGCCAGAAGGTTGCCAGCCAACACCTCAGCCCATGTGCAGCCCGCCGTTGACCGAGAAGTCGGCTCCGGTGGCAAAGCCGGATTCGTCGGACGCCACCCACGACACGATCGAGGCGATGTCATCGGGCGTGCCCAGGCGCTTGACGGGGATGCCGGCGATGATCTTGTCGAGCACGTCCTGGCGGATCGCCTTGACCATCTCTGTTGCGATGTAGCCCGGGCTCACGGTGTTGACCGTCACGCCCTTGTTGGCCACTTCCTGCGCCAGTGCCATCGTGAAGCCGTGCATGCCGGCCTTGGCCGCCGAGTAATTGGTCTGGCCGAACTGACCCTTTTCGCCGTTGACCGAGCTGATGTTGATGATGCGACCCCAGCCCCGCTCGAGCATGTCTTCGATGACCTGCTTGGTCACGTTGAACAAGCTGGTCAGGTTGGTCTCGATCACCGCATCCCAGTCGGCACGGGACATCTTGCGGAACATGCCGTCGCGGGTGATGCCGGCGTTGTTGACCAGCACGTCGATGGGGCCGTGTTCGGCCTTGGCCTTGGCGAAGGCGTCGACGGTTGAATCCCAGTCGCCGACATTGCCCACCGACGCGTAGAAGGTGTAGCCCTGCGCCTCTTGCTCATCGAGCCATTTCTTGAAGTCGCGGCTGGGGCCACAGCCGGCGATCACGGTGAACCCATCGCGGTGCAGGCGCTGGCACATGGTGGTGCCGATGCCGCCCATGCCGCCGGTCACGTAGGCGATCTTCTTGCTCATTTGTCTCTCCAGAGGTTGGCTCGGCCTTTCAGGCCGTCTTGTGTGTTCAGCACTCGAGCGTCATTGCAATCCCCATGCCGCCGCCGATGCACAGGCTGGCCAGACCCTTGCGAGCGCGGCGCTTTTGCATCTCGTGCAAGAGCGTGACCAGCACGCGGCAGCCCGATGCACCGATGGGGTGACCGATGGCGATGGCGCCGCCATTGACGTTGACCTTGCTGATGTCCCAGCCCATTTCCTGGTGCACCGCACAGGATTGGGCGGCGAACGCCTCATTGACTTCCATCAGGTCAAGTTCATCGGCGCGCCAGCCCGCACGCGCCAGTGCGCGCTGCGATGCCGACACCGGACCCATGCCCATGATGGCCGGATCAAGGCCCGAGCTCGCGTAGCTGGCGATGCGCGCCATGGGCGTCAGACCCAGGGCCGAAGCACGCGCGGCACTCATCACCAGCACCGCGGCGGCGCCGTCGTTGATGCCCGAGGCATTGCCCGCGGTCACCGAGCCGGCCTTGTCGAAGGCAGGACGCAGACCGGCCAGCCCTTCGGCGGACGACTTGGTGTTGACGAATTCGTCGGTGGCGAAGATCAGCGGGTCGCCCTTGCGCTGAGGAATGCTCACGCCAACGATCTCGTCGTTGAAGCGGCCAGCTTGCTGCGCGGCAATCGCCTTGAGCTGCGAAGCCAGTGCGAAGGCGTCTTGCGCCTCGCGGCTGATGCCGAACTGCTTGGCGATGTTCTCGGCGGTGATGCCCATGTGATACAGATTGAAGGCGTCGGTCAGGCCGTCGCTGAGCATGGTGTCTTGCAGCTTCCAGTCACCCATGCGAACACCGTCGCGCGAGCCCGGCAGCACGTGCGGCGCGAGACTCATGTTTTCCTGGCCACCGGCCACCACGATGTCGGCATCGCCGTCACGAATGGCCTGAACCGCCAGCACCACCGACTTCAGGCCCGATCCGCACAGCTTGTTGATGGTCATCGCCGGCACGGTGTTGGGCAGACCTGCGCCGATCGAAGCCTGACGAGCCGGGTTCTGGCCGGTGCCGGCTTGCAGGACCTGACCCATGATGACTTCGCTGACGTGGTCGCCGCTCAAGCCGGCACGCTTGAGCACCTCGGCGATCACGGTCGAACCCAGCGCCGAAGCCGGCACCTTGGCCAGGCTGCCGCCGAACTTGCCCACGCCCGTGCGGGCGGCTGAAACGATGACGATGTCTGTGCTCATGAAATCTCCTGAAAGGTCGGATGAGGGGTTGAAGCGGAATCAATGTTTTTGGCGAACGTAGCGACCGGGGGCCGCTTCGATAGGGGGGTATTGATCACCTCCAGGCTGCGCCGGTGCGTTGATCTGGCGACCGGCCTGCGCGGCCAGCCAGCCTGACCAGTCGGTCCACCAACTGCCGGGATGTTCCTCGGCATTGTCCAGCCAGTTGGCCGCGTCCACCGGCAGGGCCGACGTGCGGCCGATCCAGTGACTGCGTTTTTTCTTGGCCGGCGGGTTGATGACGCCGGCGATGTGGCCCGATGCGCCCAGCACAAAGCGGATCTTGCGCCGCGCACCGCTCAGCACCTGGGTGTTGCGGTAGGCCGCCTCCCAAGGAACGATGTGGTCCTCGCGCGAGCCAAACACGTACACCGGCGCATCGATCAGGCCCAGATTCAACGACTCGCCACACACCGTGACGCCACCGGGCTGCATGAGCTTGTTTTCGAGATAGGTCTTGCGCAGGTACCAGCAGAACATCGGCCCGGGCAAGTTGGTGCTGTCGCTGTTCCAGTACAGCAGGTCGAAAGCCGGCGGCGGCTCGCCCTTGAGGTAGTTGCCCACCACGTAGTTCCACACCAGATCGTTGGGTCGCAGCGCGCTGAAAGTGCTGGCGAGTTCACTGCCCTTGAGCAGGCCGCCACCGTTGGGGCTGTCGGGGCCGATGGTGACCTCGCGCATTTGCACCATGGCCTCGTCGATGAACACATCGAGGATGCCGGTGTGGCTGAAGTCGAGCAGCGTGGTCAGCAAGGTGACGCTGGCGGCCGGCTGCTGGCCGCGGGCTGCCATCACGGCCAGTGCGGTGGACAGCAGCGTGCCGCCCACGCAAAAGCCCAGCGTGTTGATCTTGTCGGCCTGCGTGATCTCACGCACCACATCGATCGCGCGAATGGCGGCCTTCTCGACGTAATCGTCCCAGGTGACCTTGGCAAGGCTGTCGTCGGGATTGCGCCAGCTGATGACAAACACGCGGTGCCCCTGGGCCACGGTGTAGCGGATCAGCGAGTTGTCAGGCTGCAGATCAAGGATGTAGAACTTGTTGATGCAAGGCGGCACGAACAGCATCGGGCGGGCGTGAACCTTGGGCGTGAGCGGCTTGTATTCAAGCAACTGGAACAGCTCGTTTTCGAAGACCACCGCGCCTTCTGAGGTGGCCACGTTGCGGCCGACTTCGAATCGGCTCTCGTCGGTCTGAGAGATGTGCCCTTGCTGCACGTCGTGCCAGAACTGCCTGATGCCCTGAGACAGGCTTTCGCCCTGGGTCTCGAGTGCCTTGCGCTGTGCCTCGGGGTTGAGCGCCAGATAGTTGCTCGGCGCTGCGGCATCGACCCACTGCTGTACCGCAAAGCGGATGCGCTGGCGGGTCTTCTCATCGCCTTGCACCTGATCGGCCAGGTCCATCAGGGCGCGCGCATTGAGCAGGTACATCTGCGCCGAGAACTCGCTGGCCGGGCTGGCGGCCCATTCGGGTGCTGCAAACCGACGATCGTTCAGCGGCGCCTTGGGCACGGGGGTCTGTGCGGCAACCCCGCTGGCCGTGGCGTCCAGCGCCTGCTTCCACAGGTTGCCGGCCTGCTCCAGGTAATCCATCTGCAGCTGGGCCATCGAATGAAACGGCAGGCTCAAGCTGGTCAGCGACTTCACGGCATCGGCAGCCGTTTCACCCAGCGCCTTGGCCGCTGCATCGCTGGCCAAAGTCTTCGCATTGCCACGCACAAAACCGGATGATCTTTTCAAGTGAGGGCTCTTTCTGTCTTCAAGCCCGCACGGGCCTTGGATGGCTGACGATACAAAAGGGCTATCGCGAATTCGACGCCTGCCCAACGCCGAGAATACAGACACAAAGTTTCGAAACGGGCGGGCAGCACGATGTATCTGGTGGCGATCGCATGGATGTATGTGGTGGTGATGATGGCTGCCGCTGAGGCCACCAGCGCGAACGGCACCTTGCTCGGTGCTTTCTTCACTTTTGTGTTTTATGGCGCGCTACCGCTTTCATTGGTGCTGTACGTGATGGGTGGCCCGGCGCGCAAACGCCGTCGCCGCGCCATCGAAGCGCAAGCTGCAGGCCCTGAGTCGGCCGACGCGTCAAGCAGCCAACCAGATGGCAGCGACCATGCGCCCGGTGATGCGGTCGCGGCGGAACGAAAAGAACCGTGAAGCATCTTCGACGGTGCACCAGTTGCCGCCGCTGATCGACATCACCCCGCACTCGCGCAGCCGATCGGTCGCCAGCAAGGGCAAATTGGCCAGCCACTTGCCAGCACCCAGCGCCGCGAAACGCAGCGCATCGACGCGCTGATCGCCGCCAAAAGCCCGGCGCACGTCATCGCCCACTTCAAACTGCCGTGGCCCGATGCACGGCCCGAGCCACGCCTGCACGGCCTGCGGCTCGCAACCCGCGGCACCACACAGCGAGTCGACCGTGGCCTCAAGCACACCGGCAGCCAGCCCGCGCCAGCCCGCATGCGCGGCGGCCACCGCACCGGGTGCGGCGAACAACACCGGCAAACAGTCGGCCACCTGCACCGCGCAGGCCACGGCGGACTCGGTGGTGAAACTGGCATCGGCCTGATGCAAAGAGCCAGCGCGCTGCGCATCGGCGCGGTGCAAACGGACCACGCCACGACCGTGCACCTGATTCAAATGCACCGGCGGCACGCCGATGGCCCGCTTCAGCAAAGCCCGGTTGCGCTCTACGGCCGCAGGCTCATCGCCCAGACCGTCGCGCACATTCATGCTGTCAAAGGGCGCCGCGCTGAAGCCCCCTCGACGCGTGGTCATGAGCGCGGCCACGCCGGGCACGGTGAACGAAGGCCGCAGCCAGTCAGGGTGAATGTCGCTCATGGACGGTTTGAAGTGGATGCCGAAACGCTCGCGACTGTCGGCGCGTCTCGCTGCGAAGCGGCGCCAATCGATCATGCCATGCAGGGGCATTCATGCAGGTTGTCCGCAGGCTGCCAGACACAGACCGACCGCTACACTGATCTCATGCTTTCCTCACGCAGCATTCGGCATTGCAAGGCCTGCGGCGCAGCCACGGATTACCTCGTGCCGCCCGACGACAACCGCCACCGCGCGGTGTGCAGCGCCTGCAAGGTCGTGCACTACGAAAACCCGCTGAATGTGGTCGGCACGGTGCCGATCTGGGGCGAACAGGTGCTGCTGTGCCGTCGCAACATCGAGCCGCGCCACGGTTTCTGGACGCTGCCAGCCGGCTTCATGGAACTGGGCGAAACGCTGGCCCAGGGCGCCATCCGCGAAACCGTCGAAGAAGCCGGGGCGAACTTCGAGCTGAAGTCGCTGTTCAGCCTGCTGAACGTGGTGCGCGCGGGCCAGGTTCATGTGTTCTATCTGGCCGAGTTGTCGAACACCACGTTCGCGCCGGGGCCAGAGACCATCGAGGCACGCCTTTTCCATGAGCACGAGGTGCCCTGGGATGAGTTGGCCTTTTTGACTGTGCGCGAAACGCTGAAACGCTTTTTCGACGATCGACGTCAGGGTCAATTCGGGTTTCACTGTGCCGATATCGAGTGATCCCCTTTTCTCACCCAGGCCAGCGGCCTGTTGCAACGTGTGCGTGAAGACCTGACCCACCCCGATCCGCTGCTCGACTGCCTGGTCGAGATCTGCCGTTTGCAAGGCCATGCGACCACGCGCGCCGCGTTGTCTGCGGGCTTGCCCATCAGCGCCGCCAGCCAGGGTCGCCTGCCGCTCGATCTGGCTGAACGGGCCGCTGCACGTGCCGGCATGGTCACGCGGCTGCAGCGGCTGCCGCTGGCCGACATCGACGCGGCCACCCTGCCCGTGCTGCTGATCCTGCGCAACGATCAGGCCTGCGTGCTGCTGGGCCATGAGGGCGACAACGCCCGCGTGCTGATGCCCGAAACCGGCCAGGGCGCTGTGGTGCTCCGCGCAGCCGAGCTCGAATCTCGCTACAGCGGTCTGGTGCTGTTCGTGCGGCCTCATTTCCGCTTCGACGGCAGCGCACCTTCAGCGCCGAAGGCCGGCGGCGTTCCCGAGCACTGGTTCTGGAGCGCGCTGCTGGCCCAGCGCTTCGTCTACCGCGACGTGCTGCTGGCCGCGCTGCTGATCAACCTGTTTGCCCTGGCGCTGCCGATGTTCTCGATGAACGTCTATGACCGCGTGGTGCCCAACCATGCTGTCGAAACCCTCTGGGCGCTGGCCATCGGCATGCTGCTGGTGATTGGGGCCGATCTGTTCATGCGCCTGTTGCGCAGCCACTTCGTGGACGAGGCCAGCGCGCGTGTCGACGTGGTGCTGTCGGCCCGGCTGATGGAAAAAGTGCTGGGCCTGCGGCTTGAGCATCGGCCCGAGTCGGTGGGCTCCTTCGCGCAGAACCTGCGCGGCTTCGAGCAGGTGCGCGACTTCATCGCCTCGAGCACCGTGGCGACCTTGATCGACCTGCCCTTCGGGCTGATCTTCATCGGCGTGCTGGCGTGGATTTCGCCGTGGCTGGCGCTGCCGGTGGTGGTCACGTTCGCCATCATCGTGACGCTGGGCTACCTGCTTCAAAGCCGCCTGCATGAGCTGGCCGAGACCACCTACCGCGCCAGCGCGCAGCGCAACGCCACGCTGATCGAGAGCCTGTCGGCCATCGAAACCATCAAGTCGCAGGGCGCCGAAAGCGTGATCCAGTCGAAGTGGGAGCGCGTCAACGTGTTTCTGGCCAGCACCAGCGTGAAGATGCGCGGGCTGTCTTCGGGAGCGATGTATGCCACCAGCTCGCTGATGCAACTGGTGTCGGTGGCGATGATCGTGATCGGCGTTTACCTGATCACCCAGGGCGAGCTCACCATGGGCGCACTGATCGCGGCCAATATGCTTTCGGCCCGGGCGCTCGCCCCCGCCGGGCAGATCGTCGGCTTGCTGATGCAGTACCAGGGCGCGCGCACGGCGCTCGAATCGCTCGACAAGATCATGGCGCAGCCCGTCGAGCGGCCCGACAACGAGACTTTCATCCACCGCCCGCAGCTGCGTGGCGACATCGAGTTTCGCAACGTGCGTTTTGCCTATCCGGGCCGCACCGATGCGGCCATCGAGGGCATCAGCTTCAAGATCACCGCCGGCGAGCGGGTGGCGCTGATCGGGCGCGTGGGCTCGGGCAAGAGCACCATCCAGCGGCTCATCATGGGTCTGTATCAACCCACCGAGGGCGCGGTGCTGCTCGACGGCATCGACCTGCGCCAGATCGATCCGGCCGACGTGCGGCGCAACCTGGGCTGCGTGTCGCAAGACGTGACGCTGTTTCACGGCTCGCTGCGAGAAAACATCACCTTCGGCATGCCTTACGCGGATGACGGCGCCGTGGTGGCAGCCGCCGAGCTGGCCGGGCTGTCGGACTTCATCAACCGCCACCCGCGCGGCTTCGACATGGCGGTGGGCGAGCGAGGCGAGTCGTTGTCGGGTGGTCAGCGTCAGGGCGTGGGGCTGGCCCGGGCGCTGCTGCACAACGCACCGCTGCTGCTGCTCGACGAGCCCACCAGCGCGATGGATTTTTCGACCGAGGCGCAGATCACCACGCGCGTCACCGAGTTTGCGGCCGACAAGACCGTGGTGCTGGTGACGCACCGCACCTCCATGCTGGCCATGGCCACGCGGGTGATCGTTATCGACGGCGGCAAGGTGGTGGCCGACGGCCCACGCGACCGCATCATGGAAGCGCTGTCCAGTGGGCGCATCGCGAAAGCCGCATGAAGAACTGGCTCCAACTGCTGCTGCAACCCCCGGACAAGGCCGAGCCCGAGGCCGCCGGCTTCGGCAGTTTCGAGCAGCAAGCCGAGGTGGTGATGTCGCGCGCGACCACCCAGCGAGCCCAGCTCATCGTGCGCGCCAGCGTGGTGGTGGTGCTGTTGCTGGTGCTGTGGGCCTGCCTGGCTGAGGTCGAAGAAGTCACGCGTGGCGACGGGCGCGTGATCCCGTCGCGCCAACTGCAGGTGGTGCAGTCGCTCGACGGCGGCGTGGTGTCTGAAATTCTGGTGACCGAAGGCCAGATGGTCGAAGCCGGCCAGCTGCTGCTCAAGATCGATGAGACACGCGCCACTTCAGGCGTTCGCGAAAGCGCTGCCCAGGGTTTTGCCCTGCGTGCCAGGCAGGCAAGACTGCGCGCGCTGGCCGAAGGCGCCACGTTCAAGCCGCCGTCCAGCAGCAACCCCGAAGAAGCGCGCATCCTTGAAGAAGAGCATTTGCTGTACGAGACACGGCGCTCCGAGCTGGGCACCATGATCGCCATCAACCAGCAGCAGCTGCAGCAGCGTCAGCAAGAGCTGAGCGAAATGCGCGCTCGCAAGTCGGCGGCAGAACGCGCGCTCGATCTGGCCCAGCAAGAACTCAACAAGACCCGTCCGCTGCTGGCCAGCGGTGCGGTGTCTGAAGTCGACATCCTGCGGCTGGACCGCGAGGTGTCGCGCAACCGCGGCGACATCGAACAGGCAACGGCGCAGATGGCCCGCGTGCAGGCCTCGATCGGCGAGGCACAGCGCAAGATCCAGGAAACCGAGCTGACCTTTCGAAACGAGGCCCGCAAGGAAATGGCCGATGTGATGGGCAAGCTCAACGCCCTCAACGAGGGTGCGGTGGCGCTGGCAGACAAGGTCGACAAGTCGCAAGTCAAGAGCCCGGTGCGCGGTCGCGTGCAGCGGCTGCTCGCCAACACCGTCGGTGGCGTGGTGACGCCGGGCAAGGACATCGTCGAGGTGGTGCCGCTCGACGACCAGCTGATCCTCGAGGCCAAGGTGCAGCCGCGCGACATTGCCTTCATCCACCCGGGGCAGGCCGCCACGGTCAAGTTCACCGCCTACGACTTTTCGATCTACGGTGGCCTCGAAGCCAAGGTGGAAAACATCAGCCCCGACACCGAGGTCGACGAAAAGGGCAACGCTTTTTATCTGGTTCGGGTGCGCACCACGCGCGCCAATTTCAGCGAGAAGCTGCCTGTGATCCCGGGCATGACCGCCGAAGTCGACATCCTCACCGGCCACAAGAGCGTCATGTCCTACCTGCTCAAGCCGGTGCTCAAGGCTCGGGCTTACGCCCTGCGCGAACGCTGAGCCGTCTGGCGCGGCTGGCGCCACGCCAGTTTGCCGCTCGCCTTATTTGCTTGAAATGCGGATCCTGAGTGACCTCCGTCACGAAATGAGGGGTGCCAGGCACACATAACGCAAGCGCATCGTGGCTATGCTCCGGCAACGGTTTTGCCTTGCCAAGATCAACCCGCGTCCCCAAGCCGCAGTTCAATCAGGAGCCCCACCATGCCGGTCATCACTCGTTCAGGCGGAGGAAAAGTCACTGCCATCTGGGGCGGCGCGCAGATCAGGGACCAACACGGCAAGATGCAGCCGCTTCATGTCGGCGATCTGGTCAAGCTGGGGGACGTCATCCTCACCACGCAAAACGGGATCGTGCGCATCTCTGATGGGGCCAATCCGGTGGCCGCTGCCAAGACCACCGAACCCTCGGACACAGACCGTGTGATCGCCGGGCTGAACCAAGGCGATCTCGACATTGCCCCAGGCGCGGGCCTGGTCGGTGGTGACGGCGGAAGTTTGTCGGAGGGTTTCCGTGTTGGCCGCATCGCGGAAGGCGTGACCCCCGCCTCGATGGGACTGCCGCAGTACGAAGAGTCGACGATCGAGGACCTTGCCAACGAGATTCGTGCAGAGGTTGTGCCCTTGGGCGATGGGATCCCGGAAACGCCGGTGGAGCCGCCATCGCCTCCGCCTCCTCCACCCGTGGGACCACCGGCCACCGTGAGCCTGAGCGCCAGCCAAGACTTCGAGAGCGACAGTGCGGGCTACACCTTCACCGCCACGCTGTCGGCCGCATCGCAGGGCCGGACCACGATCGTGACCGACCAAGGTGTGATCACCATCGAAGACGGCCAGACCAGCGGCTCCATCACGGTGGGCGTGGGTTCCAACCCGGACGACGTTTACGTCGATCCGACTTCGCTCATGGCCACCATCACCTCGGCCAGCGGCGGCAACTTCGGTCCAATCAACGTGGGAACCGGCTCTGCCGAGGCCAGCATCGTTGACACGATCACCCCGGTAACCACGAGCCTAGGCACCGCCCCCCCACCCCCGGCACCGACCTTGCGTTTCGCACTCGCAAGATCATTTTTCGTGGATGACGCGCCCCCGGAAGCCCCGTTCAGCCTGAGTACTGACGCCTTCGCAGCGATCGAGACGCAGTCCACCGTGGTGCCGACCAAACTCATGCTGTCGGCCACGCTGTCGGCGCCATCCCAAGGCGACACCACGATCACGACGGACTTGCCCGACGGCAACGGCAGCTTCCGCAAACTCATCATTGCCGATGGCGAAATGAGCGGATCGATTGAAATAGAGATCGACATCACCGACGACGTCTACATCGGCGGCTACACGATCAACATCACTTCGGCCAGCGGCGGCAATTTCGAATTCATCGACCTGTCCTCAGGATCGGCCAGCACGACCATCACGATCACGGACTCGCTCGTCCCGGTCATCATCAGGCTCACAGCCACCCCATCGGTCACCGAGGGCGGCTACATCGTCTACACCGCCTCGCTCGAAAACAACGCCTCGCTTCCCGACCTCGTCACAGGCAGTCCTCTGGTCATCCAGCTCGACAACGGCACGACCATCACCATTCCCGTGGGCTTCGACTCGGCCAGCAGCGGGCCCGTGGCTGTGCGCGCCGATGACTATTACGTCCAAGGCACCGGGACCGTCACTGCCACCATCACCGGCACCTCCGGGGGCGATTTCGAGCGGCTCGACTACGTCACCTTCGGCTCGGCCTCCACGTTGGTCAACGACGACTTTGACACCACCACCGTCCAACTCTTGAGCACCCGCCAGGACGGTTCGGGCAACTATGTCGTTATCGCGTCGATCGACAACGCGCCCGATGAATCGCCGCTGGTATTGACACTTTCGAATGGCGCGACGGTGACGTTCGAGGTCGGCCGAACCACGGCTGAGTCGACGGCCGTGGCCGTCCCGAAGGTGGGGCCCTCCGCAACCGTCAGCGTGACATCTGCCGAAGGCGGCAACTTCGAGGCATTGAACACCGAGGACACGGTGGTCGCGCCGCTGGATATCTCGGTGGACATCCCGGTGGTCACGCCGATCACCAACCCACTCGGCCTGAACGTCGAGTACTACGGCTACAACGACTTCAACCCGACCGGCGGCAACGCCAACCGCCAGCACCTTGACGACGGCACGTTCGGCAATCTCGACAGCGTGGCGGACGTGACGGCGCTCATCAACGCACGCAATGTGTACTACGGCGGCGGCAATGTCGTGGGATCCACCGTTGCCACGCAGGACAACGCCACCGACGTGCGGTTCACCGCCACCACGCTGGATTACGGCCGGATCAACGCGGTGAACAACTCGCTGGGCACCAACCCCGATGTCGCTGCAGGTGCGGGAAGCCCAATCACCATCAACCGCACCAACAGCGAGTTGTTCAAGTTCGTCAACAAGACACCGGCCAGTGCGCCAATCGACCTGCGTGTGACTTTGGGCACCCCAGACTCCGACAACCTGGGAAGCGGCCCGACCAGCGGCCTGGGCAAGACCAGCGATGCGGCGATGCGATTCACCGGCCAGGCCTATCTGAATGCCGGGCTGTACGACATCCGCGTGACGGCCGACGCCGGATTCAGGCTGCAGCTTGATGACCAGACAGTCGCCATCTTTGACGGAGTTCAAACAGCGACCACGCGGGTCTACTCGGGTGTGGCGATTGAAGGTGGCCTGACGCCACTCGAATTGCTCTACTGGGACGAGGGCAGTAAAGCGGTTTTGCGCGTGGAGTTCAAGCTCAGCGGAGACCTCGACAGCAGCTACAAGGTGCTGGGGTCGGGCACGCTGCCCCTTTTCAGCGACGTGAACGCGCCCGTGTTGACCGAGTTGCAAGACATCGTCACCGGCGCGAGGCCGGGCAGCTATACGGTGCGAACGGGCTCGCTGCTTCAAGGTGGTGCGGGCGATGATCAGCTGACCGGCGGCGATGCTCGCGATCACCTGATCGGCGGCGATGGCCGCGACGTGCTCGCCGGTGGAGCCGCGTCCGATGTGATCGAAGGCGGCCAAGGTGATGACCTTTTGACTGGCGATTTGCCTGGGGGCATGAGCAACGACGTCTTCCGCTGGTCTCTGGGAGATGCCAGCAGCACTGCAACGCCCGCCCACGACGTGATCAGCGACTTTGACAACACAAGTTACGCTGGCGATGTGCTGGACCTGCGCGATCTGCTGACAGGCGAGACGCATGCGGCCAACACCACGACCTTGCCCAACCCCATCGGTCTGAACAACGCTCTGACGATCACGTCTGACGCCGGCAACCTGGCGGACTACCTGCACTTCACCAAGGTCGGTAGCGACACCGTGATCGAGATCAGCTCAGAGGGCAAATTCACGGCGGGCAGCCATGCCGCCGTGGATCAGGTGATCACGCTGACTGGCGTCAACCTGGTAGGCAGCTTCACCAACGACAGCCAGATCATCAACGACCTTCTGGCGCGCGGCAAACTCATCACCGATGTGGCTTGATCGGTAGACCCGATCAGCCCGCCGCCACCTCCTGTGAACTGATCCACGGGCCGGTGGCGCCGTCGACGCCGCACGCCCATAGCTTGGCGGCGTCGGCGGCATCGGCAACGCCCTCGGCATAGACCTGGATCGACATGCCGTGCAGCAGCGTGACGGTGCTGCGCACGAACACGGCGCGCTGCTCGTCGCTGCCCACGCCCGAGACCATCGACGCGTCGAGCTTCACGTAATCCAGCCCCGACTCGAAAAGGCGCGGGATCTGTCCCAGACGCTCGCCGGCATGCTCAATGCCAAAGCGCACACCGGTGGGCCGCAACTGGCGGCCGAGCTCTTGGAGCAAATCGAAATGATCGACCGCAGCGGTCTCTGACACTTCCAGCCAGATCAGCTTGGCCGTTTGCGGTGATGTCCACAGCAAGGCGCGCAGTCGAGCGGCAAAGCCGCCATCAATCAGCGATGCCGGCGACAGGTTCACGCAGCGCGCCTGACCATCGTGCTCGCTGGCCTTGATGGCCAGCGCCAGCGCGCACTCGTCGATGTCGGCAGTCAGCCGGCTGCGCACGGCCAGCGGCAACCAGCGTGCGGCCGGCTCAAAGGGGCCATCGGGATCAAGTTGCAGCCGCAGCGGGCATTCCAGGTGCAGCACCTGACGCCGTTCATTGAGCACCCTGAACTCCATCAGTTGCAAACGCTGCCGGTCGAGCGCCTGGCGGATGCGCTGGCGCCACGCGCCCTCGCCCAGCGAGGCCATCGCGCCGAGCGGGCCGCTGCCCACCTCGACGGCAAATGCGCCTTTGAGTTCGGCGCGCGCCAAGGCGGTGTCGGCTCGGGCCATGACCTGCCCGGGCGGCAACTCGCGGTTGATCTCGATCGCGCCGATGCACACCGCGGCTTGAATGCCAAAACTCGGCAACACCAGCCGCAGCGCTTCGGACAATGCATGCGCGGTTTCATGAGCCACACCCGCTGCGGGCAGGCACAAGGCAAAGTCAGAGCCATTGAGCCGCCCCAGGAAGCAGCCTCGAACCTGATCGGCGTAAGGGCGCAGAGACTGCGCGATGGTCAGCAGCATGCGGTCGACGGTGGCGTGGCCGAGCTGACGGTTCAGGCCGGCCAGATCCATCACCCGCAGCAGCACCAGCCCACCTTCGGCCGGGCCGTCTTCACGCTGCAGCGCGCTGCTCAACTGGATCAGGAAGTGGTTGCGATTGGACAGCCCGGTCAGCGCGTCGCCATTGGCCTGCCGGTGCAAGGCGGCAATCTGTTCAGCCTGCGCGCTGGAGGTCACGCGCAATCGATCGACCATCGAATTCATCGCACGGGTGAGTCGCTTGAGCTCAGGCTCGCCGGGCTCGCTGACCTGCTTGAACTCGCCGTGCTCAAGGGCTCGGGCCTGATCGACTGCCGCATTGAGCGAGCGGCTGATGCGCCGAATGACCAGCGTGGCTGCGCCCGCGGCGATCAGACCCACCAGCGCCATCGCCAGCGCCGAGCGCAGGCTGCTCGACCACAAGGCATCGTGCGCATACGACACGTGGCTTTCCACCACCACCTGCCCGAGCGCACGCCAGCCGTCAGACACCTGGGCGGTGCCAGGCATGGACTCGATCGGCACGGCGGCCACAAACCACGCCGGTGCCTGGGTGCTCTGAGCCTGGGCCTCGCGCCCGAACAGCACCCGGCCATCGGGCGACACCCATTGCACGCTGCGGTAGTAGCCGGTGTCGAACTGCGCTGCCATCAACAAGGCCATCAACTCCGGCTCGCCTTTTTGCTGCGACAAAGCCAGCGCCAGCGAGGTCGCGTTGTCGCTGTTTTTCAGCCGCAACTGCGTTTGCAGCAGGTCGCGCGACGATGTGGTGACGATCAGGACGCTGCCAACAAAAGCCAGCAGCACGGTGGCCAGCAGCAGCAGCCAGACTTGGCGGATCAGCGACATGTGCGCTCCTTTGGGCTGAAGTATTCGTGATTCGTCGTCATGGCAGGAAACCCTCGGTGCGAGCCTTGGAGATCACATCGCGCCAGCGTGACAGGCGCGCCACCGGGTCCCCTGAATTCTGCGACCCCGTGCCCTCCCACAAACCCTCGGCGTTGAAACTGAATACCGGTGAAAGATCGGGTCGGCGCGAGGCCGGTCGCACGTCGGTGATCAGGTTGTCGAGGATCAAGGGTTCGGCGCCGGGCTTGGGGTAATAGGCCAGCACCATGTGGGCCAAGGCGGGACCGTCGGGGCCGCCGAGTTGGGCTCTGACGTAAACCAGCCGCAGCTTTTGCGCGGGCACCCCGCTGATCAGCAAGCTGAAGTACTTGGCGATGGCGAAGTCCTCGCAATCGCCCTCGCCTTTTTCAAGAAATTCAAACGGGCTGGCCCAGTAATCCACCTGTGCCCACACCTCGGAATCAGGGCGAAACACAACACGGCGATTGAAGAACTGATTGATCGCCCCCACGCGGGCTTCTTCTTCGGCGTCGATCGCAGCGAGCATCACCGACTGCAGGGCCTTCAACCCGGTGACGGCCTTGGGCCCGCGAAGCTGTGCCGCCACCGTCATGCGCTGGACGTCCCAGGCCCATGGGGCTGTGGCGCCGAGCAGCAGGCCAAGCATCAACGCCGCACAGGCAAACGCCGACCCGTTGCGCACCCAGCCGCGCCTGCGGACCGACTTGGCCGTCACGCACGCCAGCGAATGCGGTTCGAGAGTGCTCCGGGTCACGAGGTCAACGGCCGGCCAGGTGCGGGCATGGTGTGGATGGGCTTGATTCGATGTCGTCCGCTCAGGCCGCAACTTGAGTCGACGATAAGGACCAGCCCCGAGGACGCCCACCCTAAACTACGGACAAATAGGACCGATGAATGCTGATTCGCGTATCGGATGGGTAGCCCCGGCCCCCGCGATCCACTTTCAAACATCATGAGCTTATCCCGTCGATTGACCCTCATCGCGCTGGCCGTATTCGTCTTGGCTGTCGAGTCGCGCGCCCAGTCGCCATCGGACGCCGACGCGCAACTCAGGCAGGTGGTTGAAAAGGCCCTGACGTCCAACCCTGAAGTGTCCTCGCGCTTCAACGCCTACCGCGCGTCTGCCGATTCGGTCAGCGCCGTCTCGGGCGCACTGCGGCCCAGAGTGGACCTGCTCTCGAACGTCGGCATCGAAGAAGACCGCATCACCTCGCGCGCTCCCGAAAACCAGACGCTGCGCCGCACCGGTCTGGGCCTGAGCGTGACGCAACTTCTGTGGGACGGCATGGGCACACAGCGCGATGTGGACCGCGTCAGCCACGAGCGCTACAGCCGCTATTTCGATCTGCTGGAATCGACCGAGCAGACATCGCTTGAGGCAGCGCGGGCCTACTACGACGTGTTGCGCTTTCGCCGTCTCGTGGCCCTGGCCGAAGACAACTACGTGCAGCACCGATACGTCTCGAAGCAGACCCAGGCGCGCTTCAGCGCCGGTGTGGGCCGCGGGGTCGACTTCGAGCAGGTCAATGCGCGACTGGCGCTGGCCGAATCCAACCTGACCACCGAAACCGCCAACCTCAATGATGTGATGGCGCGCTACCTGCGCGTGGTCGGTGAGCCGCCTCCGGCCTCGCTGGCGCCACTGACGGTTCTGCATGTCGGCCTTCCCGACAACAAGACAGAGACCGTGAAGCGCGCCCTGACCCAAAGCCCGAGCATCAGCGCCGCGATCGAGTCGGTGCGCGCAGCGCAGATGGCGGCCAAGGTTCGTGATGGGGCATTTCAGCCCAGGATCGAAGCGCGCGTGCGCAGCGGCTTTGGCAACAACTACGAAGGCACCCAGGACCAAAAGCGCGACTCCACCGCCGAGATCGTTCTGAACTGGAACCTCTACAACGGCGGCTCCGATCAGGCCCGCGTTCGCGAAGCGGCCAACCTCATCAATCAGGCCCAGGATCTGCGAGACAAGGCCTGCCGCGACGTGCGTCAGACGGCCGACATTGCCTTCAACGACACCCGCAAGCTGACCGACCAGCTGGTGCTGCTGGACCGCAACACCGTGGCCATCGAGAAGGCCCGTGACGCCTATCGCCAGCAGTTCGACATCGGCCAGCGCAGCCTGCTGGATTTGCTGAATTCGGAAAACGAGGTCTACACCGCGCGGCGCTCCTACGCCAACGCCGAGTACGACCGTGCTCTGGCCTTTGCCCGCACCCACGCCAGCATGAACCAGCTGACCTCCCGGCTGGGCATCAGCAAGCCGGTGGGGCTGGACAACGATGGCAACGCATGGTCGGTGGGTGACGACGGCCCGCGCCGCTGCCCTGCCGAGGCCGTCTCGTTGCCCGCGATCGACATCGAGGCACTGGCCAATCGCGCGTCTGCGCTGTCTGACACCGCCAAGCCGGCGCCCTGAGCCGGGCGCCTCGATGCCCATGCGAAATCGCTGGCGGGCGGACGAGCGTTAGCTTCGAAACCCTGCGATCCGGCCGCACGAGGAACCCCTTGTGCCGGGCGATTGGTTGATGGCTTGGAGCGCTGCGGCCCTAGTGAGCATCCTGAACGCGCACACCCACAGCGACGGCCTGCTCGCTGCCGTTGACGCGAGTCAGGTGCCCCTTGGTGCCCATGTCATCAAGCAGGATGGTGTCGCCCGCGCACAGGGTGCGCTCGGTGCCGTCGCAAGCGGTCACGGTGAGGCTTCCGGACAACATGAAAAACCACTGTCGGTAGGGCGACGGGTGCCACGGCCCCGACCAGTCAGCGGCAAAGCGCACCACGGCAAACCCGAGGGCCGGGATGAATTCGGACGCTTCGAGCGGCGTGGTCGGTGGCGCAAAGTCGCGCGTGCCCAGCGCGAGATCGCAGTCTTCGAAATGCGACCGACCGTCGGCATCGACAAAAAGGCGCAGGTATTTCATCGGGACGGACATCAGTTCCAGCATTCGGCCGACATCAGCCCGCTGACTTGGAGTCTTTGGCTGGACCATCGCGCTCCGCGAGCCTGCCCGTCACGTATTTGTGAAGCACGCTGGCGATCAGGGTTTGATACGGCAGCCCCTCTTCCAGCGCCTTGACCTGAATGTCTTGAAGGTCACCCGATGACAGACGGATGTTCACGCGCCGGTCTTTGACTGCGGTGGCGCGCGCGGCAGCCCTGAACTTGGAGAGTTCTGACTTCGTTGCGACGGACTTGAGCAGTCCCCCCTCGTAGGCGCCAAGCAGTTCGGCTTCGTATGGGTCAGTCTTCGGCATCGTGTTCACCTTGATTCAAGTAGTCGCGAGTTGCCTTGCGGCTCGGAATGACGGTCTTGAGAAAGTAGTGGTCAGCCTGCTCCACGAATGGCACCAGATACGCGTACCGATCAGTGGCGACGACCAGGATCTTCTGGTTGGGGTACTTGGCCGGGTTGGGATGGGCAAGAAGGTCCAGCAACCCACCCCCCTCAATGGCCACGACCATCTGCTCGAACGAAACAGTTCGCTCCCGCATCAATTGCTCGTTTTTCTCTGGACTCCAGCGAAATGGCTTCATCCGCAAAGTCTAGTTCGATGTGTGCCTTTTGTCATCTCAGTCGGGGAGTCACCCTCCCGGTCCCGATCTGGAAAAAATTGTCGGGTGTCGCCAAGCCCGAGCCCTGTGGCCTCCGCTTGGGCGAACCGTCAGGCCTTAGCGACATGTCGAGACGGCGTGTACTTCCGTTCGATCTTTCCTTCACGGATAAGAAGCCCAAGAACGCTGTAGGACAGGTAGTCTTTCTGCTTTCCGTTGTAGTCGCTCCGCAGACCCAGCAGGCTCGCAGCATCCGAATTCGTAATCCCGCCAGGATTTGCCTTCGCGAGCTCGAGGATTGCAGTCTTCATGAACTCCAGTCCGAGTTGTGCTCGCTCGACTGTGCCCTGGGGCACAGAAATGTGATCCCGCTTCTTGCCTCCCAAACCAGAGGGAACTACTGCATTTGTCAGCATTCCTCCTGTCTCCTCGGTCCCGAAGGCAGAAATCAACTCGGCTTCAATCTTCAGCGCCTGCGATTCGGTCAGGTCATCTACAAGAATGTCGATGATGGGGATCCTGCCGGCCTCTAGGATGTCTTTAATCCTCTTGAATTTCTTCGTGGAGTCGGGCGATACGAGGTGATCGTAGGCTCGACTTCCGGTTCCTTTCCCAACATAAAACGGCTTGAGTTGCTTGTCCCGTGGATCCTTAATGGCGTACACGTAAAAGAAGTTGGTAGTCATGAAGCGCGTTCGAAAGGTCTAAAGAGTGCCACGTAAATCCATAGACGGGGCAACCACTGCGGCTGCGTGTGCGGGTAGGGAATTCAAACAGACCCCCGGATGTGCCCCGCTACCTGCGCACCGGCGGCAAGTCGGTGCACGCACCCTCGAAGGCTTCGGCGGCCAGGCCGATGGACTCGCCCAGCGTGGGGTGCGGGTGGATGGTCTTGCCGATGTCCACCGCGTCGGCGCCCATCTCGATGGCCAGGGCGATCTCGCCGATCATGTCGCCGGCGTGGGTGCCCACGATGCCGCCGCCCAGGATGCAGCCGTGGCCGTGGGCCTCATCGCTGTCGTCGAACAGCAGCTTGGTGAAGCCTTCATCGCGCCCGTTGGCGATCGCGCGGCCGGATGCGCTCCAGGGGAACAGGCCCTTTTTCACCTTGATGCCGCGTGCCTTCGCGTCGTCTTCAGTGAGGCCGACCCAGGCGATCTCGGGGTCGGTGTAGGCCACGCTTGGGATCACGCGGGCATCGAAGGCCGACTGGCTCAGTTGGGCGTCGCCGAGCAGTTCGCCGGCGATGACTTCAGCGGCCACATGGGCCTCGTGCACGGCCTTGTGCGCGAGCATGGGTTGGCCCACGATGTCGCCGATGGCAAAGACGTGCGGCACGTTGGTGCGCATCTGGATGTCGACGTTGATGAAGCCACGCTCACTGAATGCCACGCCGGCCTTGTCGGCCGCGATCTTCTTGCCGTTGGGCACGCGGCCCACGGCTTGCAGCACCAGGTCGTAGGTCTGCTCGGGGAGTGCCGCGGGCGTGCCATCGGCCGACTCGAACTTGACCTTGATGCCTTCGGGCGTGGCCTCGGCGCTCACGGTTTTCGTCTTGAGCAAGATGTGGTCGAAGCGCGGCGCGTTCATCTTCTGCCAGACCTTGACCAGATCGCGGTCGGCGCCTTGCATCAGGCTGTCTTGCATTTCGACCACGTCAAGCCGCGCGCCGAGCGTCGAATACACCGTGCCCATCTCGAGACCAATGATCCCGCCGCCAATGATCAGCATGCGCTGCGGAATCTGGCGCAGCTCGAGCGCCCCGGTCGAGGTGACCACGCGAGCATCGTCCTTGGGCAGGAAGGGCAGCTTCACCGCCTCGGAGCCAGCGGCGATGATGGCGCGCTTGAACTTCACGACCTGAGTCTGGCCATCGGCAAGCTCGACCTTGAGCTGATTCGCATCCACGAACTCGCCGCTCCCTTGCACCACCGTCACCTGGCGCATCTTCGCCATCGCGGCCAGACCGCCGGTGAGGCGGCCAATGACCTTGTCCTTGTGAGCCTTCAGCCGCGCCAGATCGATGGTGGGCGGCGCGAAGGTGATGCCCAGCGCTTCGAAGTGCGAGACCTCGTCCATCACGGCGGCCACGTGCAGCAGCGCCTTTGACGGGATACAGCCCACGTTCAAACACACGCCGCCGAGCGTCGGATAGCGCTCGACCAGCACCACTTTCAGCCCGAGATCGGCCGCGCGAAAGGCTGCCGAGTAACCACCGGGGCCGGCACCCAGCACCAGCGCATCGCAATCCAGATCGTGTTCCATGCTCAGCGCCCGATCACAGCAAGACCCGGCGGAAGTCGCCAAGGATTTGCGCCAGAAAGGCGTTGAAGCGAGCCGCCGAGGCGCCGTCGATCACCCTGTGATCCCAGCTCAGGCTGAGCGGCAGGATCAGCCGCGGCTCGAAGGCCTTGCCGTCCCACACCGGTTGCATCGCGCTCTTGCACACGCCCAGGATGGCGACTTCGGGCGCATTGATGATGGGCGTGAAGTAGCGCCCGCCAATGCCGCCCAGCGAGCTGATCGAGAAGCACCCGCCCGTCATTTCAGCCGGGCTCAGCTTGCCTTCGCGGGCCTTGCGCGCCAGCTCGGACATTTCCTGCGAGATCTGCACGATGCCCTTGCGGTCGGCGTCCTTGATCACCGGCACCATCAGGCCGTTCGGCGTGTCGGCGGCAAAGCCGATGTGGAAGTACTGCTTGAGCACCAACTGCTCGGCGTCGAGCGATGAATTGAAGTTGGGAAACTGCTTGAGCGCGGCCACGCAGGCCTTGATCAGGAAGGCCAGCATCGTGATCTTGATGCCGGCCTTTTCGTTCTCGCGGTTGAGCTGCACTCGGAAAGCCTCGAGCTCGGTGATGTCGGCATCTTCGTGGTTGGTGACGTGCGGAATCACCACCCAGTTGCGGTGCAGGTTGGCGCCGCTGATCTTCTGGATGCGCGTGAGATCGCGGCGCTCGACCGCGCCGAACTTGGCGAAGTCCACCTGCGGCCAAGGCAACAGACCCGGCATGGCGCCGCCAGACGCCGGTGCCGCCGCGGCGGCCGCCCGGGTGGTCGCGGTGCCGGCCATCACACGGCCGACAAAGCCCTGAAGATCCTTTTGCGTGATTCGCCCCTTGGGTCCGCTGCCGGTGACTTCACCCAGTGGCACGCCGAGTTCGCGGGCCATCTTGCGAATCGCCGGTGATGCGTGGGGCAAGGCGGCCTCGGGCGCGGTCGGCTCATGTGCAGGCTGGGCGGCTGCTGGCGCGGCAGGCGCCGGCGCAGCCACGCTCGCGACGGCTACAGGGGGTGCGCTGGCCGCCACGGCTGCCGGCGCAGGAGCTTCTGGTTGCGCAGCAGAAACTGGTGGCGGTGCGGGCGCCACAGGCGACGCAGCGGTCGCAGACACATCTGACGTTTCCAGCACCAGCAGCAACGAGCCCTCGGCCACCTTGTCGCCCAGCTTGACGCGGATCTCCTTGATCACACCAGCGTGCGACGACGGGATCTCCATTGACGCCTTGTCACTTTCCACCGTGATCAGGCTTTGCTCGACCTTGATCGAGTCGCCCACTTGCACCAGCAGCTCGATGACGTCGACCGACTCGAAGTCGCCGATGTCCGGAACCTTCACTTCCACCGTGGCCATGTCTTTTTCCTCGTGCCTGATCAGGCGTACAGCGGGTTGATCTTGTCGACGGCGATGTCGTACTTGCGCAGCGCCTCGGCCACGCGCTCGGCGGGCAACTTGCCTTCATCGGCCAGTGATTTGAGAGCAGCCACCACGATGTAGTGGCGGTTGATCTCGAAGTGCGTGCGCAGCTTGCTGCGGAAGTCGCTGCGGCCGTAGCCGTCGGTGCCTAGCACGCGGTAAGCGCGGCCCTTGGGGATGAAAGCACGGATCTGCTCGGCGTAGTTCTTCATGTAGTCGGTCGAGGCCACCACCGGCCCGGCATACGGCGCAAGCTGCTGCGTGACGAACGGCACGCGCGGCGCGTCGGTGGGGTGCAGCAGGTTCCAACGCTCGGCGTCCTGGCCGTCGCGGGTCAGCTCGTTGAAGCTCGGGCAGCTCCACACGCGAGCCGCCACGCCCCAGTCGACCTGCAACAGTTCGCGGGCGAACTGCGACTCGCGCAAGATGGTGCCGCTGCCCAGCAGATTGACGCACGCAGCGCTGTCGGCCATCGCCGCAGGTGTGTCCTCGAGCAGGTACATGCCCTTGATGATCTGCTCTTCGGTGCCCGGCTTCATGCCCGGCATCGGGTAGTTCTCGTTGAGCAGCGTCAGGTAGAAATAGACGTTGTCCTGCTTTTCGACCATGCGCTTCAGGCCGTGGTGCAGGATCACCCCCACCTCGTGCGCGAAGCTCGGGTCGTAGCTGATGCAGTTGGGGATGGTGCCCGCCAGGATGTGACTGTGACCGTCTTCGTGCTGCAGACCCTCGCCGTTGAGCGTGGTGCGCCCCGACGTGCCGCCGAGCAAAAAGCCGCGAGCTTGCATGTCGCCAGCCGCCCAGGCCAGATCGCCCACGCGCTGAAAGCCAAACATCGAGTAGTACACGTAGAACGGCACCATGATGCGGTTGTTGGTCGAGTACGACGTGGCCGCGGCGATCCAGCTGGCCATGCCGCCGGCCTCGTTGATGCCTTCTTGCAGGATCTGGCCGGCCTTGTCCTCGCGGTAGTACATGACCTGGTCCTTGTCGACCGGCGTGTACTTCTGGCCTTCAGGGTTGTAGATGCCGATCTGGCGAAACAACCCTTCCATGCCGAAGGTGCGCGCCTCGTCCACCAGGATGGGCACCACGCGCGGGCCGAGTGCCTGATCACGCAGCAAGATGCCCAGAAAGCGCACGAAAGCCTGCGTGGTGCTGATCTCGCGGCCCTCGGCGGTGGCCTCGAACACCGGCGCGAAGGTCTCGATCGCCGGCACGGTGAACTGCTCGTCGGCCTTCACGCGGCGCTGCGGCAGGTAGCCGCCCATGGCAGCGCGCCGCTCGCGCAGGTACTTCATCTCCGGCGTGTCTTCGGCCGGGCGGTAAAACGGAATGTTGTGCAGTTCGCTGTCGGGGATGGGGACGTTGAAGCGGTCGCGGAAAAACTTCAGATCCTCGTCGCTCAGCTTCTTGGCCTGGTGCGCGGTGTTCTTGCCTTCGGCGGCAGCGCCCATGCCCCAGCCCTTGACGGTCTTGACCAGCAGCACCGTCGGCTGACCCTGGGTGTGGCTGGCCTTGTGGAAAGCGGCGTAGACCTTTTGTGCATCGTGCCCACCACGACGCAGGTTCCAGATGTCGCGGTCGCTCATCTTGGCCACCAGCTCGGCAGTGCGCGGATCACGGCCGAAGAAGTTCTTGCGCACGAAAGCACCATCGTTGGCCTTGAAGGCCTGGTAGTCGCCGTCCAGCGTGTCGAGCATGATCTTGCGCAGTGCGCCGTCCTTGTCGCGCGCGAGCAGCGGATCCCAGTTGCTGCCCCAGATCAGCTTGATCACGTTCCAGCCCGAGCCGCGGAACTCGCCTTCGAGCTCCTGGATGATCTTGCCGTTGCCGCGCACCGGGCCGTCCAGCCGCTGCAAGTTGCAATTGACGACGAAGATCAGGTTGTCGAGGTTCTCGCGAGCCGCCAGACCGATGGCGCCCAGGCTTTCAGGCTCGTCCATTTCGCCGTCGCCGCAAAACACCCACACCTTGCGGTTGGCGGTGTCGGCGATGCCGCGGGCGTGCAGGTACTTCAAAAAGCGCGCCTGATAGATGGCCATCAAGGGCCCAAGGCCCATCGACACCGTGGGGAACTGCCAGAACTCTGGCATCAGCTTGGGGTGCGGATAGCTGCTCAAGCCCTTGCCAGCCACTTCCTGGCGGAAATTGATCAGTTGCTCTTCGCTCAAGCGGCCCTCGAGGAAGGCTCGGGCGTAGACACCCGGTGCGCTGTGGCCCTGGATGTAGAGCAGATCGCCCCCGTGCTCGGCATTCGCCGCGTGCCAGAAGTGGTTGAAGCCGGCCGAGAACATGTGCGCCAGCGAAGCGAAGCTGCTGATGTGCCCGCCCAGATCGCCACCATCGCTCGGGTGCAATCGGTTGGCCTTGACCACCATGGCCATGGCGTTCCAGCGCATGTAGGCACGCAGGCGCCCTTCGAGTTCGGGGTTGCCGGGGTTGCGCTCCTCCTCGTCGGGCTCGATGGTGTTGACGTAGCCCGTCTTGGCCGAAAAAGGCAGGTCGATGCTGCTTTGGCGAGCGTGCTCGAGCAAGGTCTCGAGCAGGTCGTGGGCACGCTGAGGGCCTTCGGCTTCGATGACCGCCGACAGGGCATCGATCCACTCGCGCGTTTCCTGCGCGTCAGGATCGGCAAGGGCGTCAGATGCGCCGGGAAAAGGCTCAGGCAGGCTCGACATGAAGGCTCCGAAAATCGTGGCAAGTAACCGTCAAAGTCTCTCACAGCACATTGGCGTTCCTTGCCGTGAGCCAACGGTTCGCGATATGAAACAAAGGCATGCGCTCGCATTCCTGAACTGACGCAAGCGCACCGAGCCCGATAATTTCGTGATGGATCTCAGGACCGACCCGCCCACGCCATCTGCCGCACCGACACAGCGTTTTTTCGGGCAATGGTGGTGGGGGCAGTCGCCTGAGGCGCTGGACAGTCGGGCCACGATGGCACCACTGGTTTCGGTGCTGCTGTTCCTGGCGGTCATCGGTTCGGCGTCTTGGTACCTGCACACCGAGGAGTCGCAACGCGAAGCCGAATCGCTGCGCCGCGATACAGAGATCGCCCAGAAGCAAATTCGCCTGCGCTTCATCGAGAATGAAGAAGGGTTGGCTCACTTGGCTCAGGATGTCAGCGTGCGCTCCAAGCCACGAGAAGCATTCGTCAGCCGTGCCACTGAACTGCTGCGTGAGCGCCCCGAAATCAGCCGGCTGTGGTGGCTCGCACCGGACGGCAGTGCCATCGCGACGGTGGCCGCCAACGGCTCGCAAGACGAAGACGACGCGCAGTTGGCCGCCGCCCCGAAGCGCCACCCCGACTTTCAGCAAGGCACCTTCGGCGACGCACGCAACACGCTGTCTGCTGCCTATTCCAAGCCGTTCACCAACAGCTCGGCTGCCCAGGTGTTCGAGGTGCATGTGCCGCTGGTCACGCGCAAGAACTTCCTCGGCATGCTGGTGGCCCAGTATTCGACCGACAGCCTGATCCGCTATCTGGTGGCACCTGACATCAGCAACCGCCACACGATCAGCCTGATGGGTGTGGACGGACAAGTCCTTGCCAGCACCGTCGTGCCCATGCCAGGCAAGAAACAGGTCCGCTCGGCTCTGATGTATGAGGTCCCGGTGCTGCCGAGCAGCAACTGGCTGATCCTGCGCGCAGAGGCCCAGCGCACTTCGGCAGGCCTGATCGGCAACACGCTGTTCTGGATGGTGGTGGCACTTAGCGCACTCACGGTTTGGATGCTGTTTGGCACCTGGCGCCATGTGCGCAGCCAGTCGAAGATGCAGCGCGCGCTGGTCTCGGAAGCCAACTTCCGGCGGGCGATGGAAAACTCCATGCTGACTGGCATGCGGGCGATGGACATGGCGGGGCGCATCACCTACGTGAACCCGGCGTTCTGTCTGATGACCGGCTTCAGCGAAAGCGAGCTCATCGGCCTGTTGCCGCCGTTCCCCTACTGGCTGCGCGACCGAATCGAAGAAAGCCACCGTCTGCTGCAGCAGGAGTTGCAAGGGCTCACGCCAGCCGGCGGCTTCGAAGTCAAGGTGATGCACAAGAGCGGCGAGTTGTTCGACGCACGCATGTATGTGTCGCCGCTGGTCGACCCCAACGGGGTGCAAACCGGCTGGATGACCTCGATGACGAACATCACCGAGTCCAAGCGCATCCGTGATCAGCTCAGCGCCTCGCACGAGCGCTTCACCACCGTGCTCGAAAGCCTGGACGCGTCGGTGTCGGTGCTGTCGGTGCAGCAAGGCGAGTTGCTCTTCGCCAACCGGTCCTACCGCTTGTGGTTTGGCGCCGATGCGCTGGGTCACTCCTTGCTGGCCGGCGATGACATCAACACCCTGCCTGTGAGCGCCGGCGAAGACTCGGTCGAGGATCTGGGTGGACTGCCCACGCAGGAACTCACCGAAAGCGGATCCGACCCGCACGAAATCCACATTGAGCCGCTGAACAAGTGGTTCGATGTGCGAGCACGCTACCTGCAATGGACCGACGGGCGCCTGGCGCAAATGCTGATCGCCACCGACGTGACCGCGCGCCGAAACGCCGAAACGCTGGCGGCCAATCAAGCCGAAAAAGCGCAGGTCACCAGCCGGCTGGTGACCATGGGCGAGATGGCCTCGTCGGTCGCCCATGAATTGAATCAGCCGCTGACGGCGATCACCAACTATTGCAACGGCATGGTGTCGCGGGTCAAGGCCGAGTCGATCGAAAAAGACGACCTGATCACCGCGCTCGAGAAGACCTCGAAGCAGGCCCAGCGGGCCGGTCAGATCATCCACCGCATCCGCGCCTTCGTGAAGCGCAGCGAGCCGCAGCGTCAGGCCACGCAGGCCCGGACCATCGTCGAAGAAGTGGTCGAACTCGCCAGCATCGAGCTCAGCCGGCGCAAGGTCGTGGTGCACTTCTATGTGGCCAGCCGCCTGCCCCCGCTGTGGGTCGACCCCATCCTGATCGAACAGGTGCTGCTGAATTTGCTGAAGAACGCGGCCGAGGCGATCGACTCCGCCGGGCTGCCAGCGGCCAGACGCATCGTCAACCTGCGCGTGGTGCCCAGACAGTTGCCCGACGACGGAGCGGTGATCGAGTTCAGCGTCACCGACATGGGCCCGGGCATTCGACCTGAAGTGCTGGCTCGGTTGTACGAAGCTTTCTTCTCGACCAAGCCCGAAGGACTGGGCATCGGCTTGAGCCTGTGCCGCTCGATCATCGAGTCCCACCGGGGGCGAATTCGCGCGGAGAACCTTTACACTGACCAGCAGGTGTCGGGCTGCAGTTTTGTTTTCACCTTGCCGGTTGAAATCGACCCGATCAAATCCCCCCCAGAACCCAACACGGCGCTGACTTCATGAGCTTGATTCCGAAAAAAGGCACGGTCCATGTGGTCGACGATGACGAGGCCGTTCGCGACTCCTTGCAGTGGTTGCTTGAAGGCAAGGACTACCGGGTCAGGTGCTTTGATTCGGCTGAATCGTTCCTGTCGCGTTTCGATGCCCGCGAGGTGGCCTGCGTGCTGGCCGACATCCGCATGAACGGCATGAGCGGCCTGGAACTGCAAGACAAGCTGATCGAGCGCAAGAGCCCGCTGCCCATCGTCTTCATCACCGGCCACGGCGACGTTCCGATGGCGGTGTCTTCGATGAAAAAAGGCGCGATGGACTTCATCGAAAAGCCGTTCAAGGAAGAAGAACTGGTCAGCCTGGTCGAGCGCATGCTCGAAAAAGCCCGGGTGTCTTTCTCGCAGCACCTTGAAGCTGCCAGCCGCGACGCCTTGCTGTCGCGCCTGACCGCCCGCGAAGCTCAGGTGCTCGAGCGCATCGTGGCCGGCCGGCTCAACAAGCAGATCGCCGACGACCTGGGCATCAGCATCAAGACGGTCGAGGCCCACCGCGCCAACATCATGGAAAAGCTCAATGCCAACACGGTGGCCGACTTGCTCAAAACCGCACTGAGCGCTCATCCCAAGGCCTGAGGCGAACCATCGGTACCAGCGCTGCAAAGGCCGCACACAGCGGCCTTTGTCGTTTTCATGAGAGGCTCACGCCATGACCAATCCCCTGCTTGAAACCGACGGCCTGCCAGCCTTTGACCAGATTCGCCCGGAGCATGTCGGCCCGGCCATCGATGAACTGCTCAAAGCCAGCGACGAGGCTCTCGAGCGTGCCGTCGGCCCCGATGTGAGCGCCGATTACGACGCCGTGTCTGCGGTGCTCGACACCGCCAACGAACGGCTCGGTCGGGCGTGGGGTGCGGTCGGGCACCTCAATGCGGTGGCCGACACGCCCGAGCTGCGCGCGGCCTACACCGCAGCGCTGCCCAAGGTCAGCGAACAATCCAGCCGACACGCAGCCGACGAGCGGCTGTACGCCAAGTACAAGGCCGTCGCGCAAGGTGCCGCAAGCAGCGGGCTCAGCCCGTCACGCGCCATGGCACTGAGCAACGCCATGCGCGACTTCGTGCTGGCTGGCGCCGACTTGGAAGGCGAAGCCAAGCAGCGTTTCCAGCGGCTGCAAGAGTTGCAGGCCGACCTGTCGCAAAAGTTTTCCGAGCACGTGCTCGACGCCACCGACGGTTATGCGTACTACGCCAGCGACGAAGAAATGCGTGGCGTGCCCGATGACGCGCGCGATGCTGCCTTGGCTGCAGCACAGGCCGAAGGCAAGCCGGGGCACAAGATCACGCTGCATTTCCCGAGCTACTTCCCGGTCATGCAGTACGGCGACGACCGCGCCTTGCGCGAGCGGCTTTACACCGCCAACGCCACCCGCGCCAGCGAACTGGGGCCTGTCGAGCAGGACAACACCGAGGTGATGCGCGAGTTGCTGCGGCTGCGCCAGGAAGAAGCGGCGCTGCTGGGCTACCAGAGCTACGCCGAGGTGTCGCTGGTGCCCAAGATGGCGACCTCGGCACAGCAGGTGATGGACTTCCTGCGAGACCTGGCAAAACGTGCGCGGCCCTACGCCGAAAAAGACCTGGCCGAGCTGCGCGACTTCGCGCGTGAGCAGCTCGGTCTGCCCGACCTGCAGGCCTGGGACGTGCCCTACGCCAGCGAAAAGCTCAAGGAAGCGCGCTACGCCTTCAGCGACCAGGAGGTCAAGCAGTACTTCACCGAGCCCAAGGTGCTCGAAGGCCTGTTCCACATCATCGAGACGCTGTTCGAGGTGTCGATCCGCGCTGACACGGCGCCGGTGTGGCATCCGAGCGTGCGCTTTTTCCGCATCGAGCGCGCCGGCACTTCAGCCGATGGCGAGCCGGAGCTGGTCGGCCAGTTCTACCTTGATCCGTATGCACGACCCGGCAAGCGACCCGGCGCCTGGATGGACGATGTGTGCGGCCGCTGGGCGCGCCCCGAAGGCTGGCTGCAAAAACCGGTGGCGCAACTGGTGTGCAACTTCACACCACCGGCGCCGGGCCGCCCCGCGGTGCTCAGCCACGACGACGTGACCACGCTGTTCCATGAGTTCGGACATGGCCTGCATCACCTGCTGACCCGCGTCGACGACATCGGCGTGTCCGGCATCTCGGGTGTCGAATGGGACGCGGTCGAGCTGCCCAGCCAGTTCATGGAGAACTTCTGCTGGGAATGGGATGTGGTCAGGCGCCTGACTGCGCATGTCGACACCGGCGAGCCGCTGCCGCGCGAGTTGTTTGATCGCATGCTGGCGGCCAAGAATTTTCAGAGCGGGCTGCAAACCCTGCGGCAGGTGGAGTTTTCGCTGTTCGACATGCGGTTGCATGCCGAGCCGGGCAGCGAAGAGCGCATCGCAGCACTGATCGACGAGGTGCGCGACGAGGTCTCGGTGTTCAAGCCGCCGGCCTTCAATCGCTTCCAGCACAGTTTTTCGCACATCTTCGCGGGCGGCTACTCGGCGGGCTACTACAGCTACAAGTGGGCCGAGGTGCTTTCGGCTGACGCCTGGGGCGCTTTCGAGGAAACTGCGGGTGAATCTGGCGTGCTCAATGCAGACACCGGCCGACGTTATTTGCACACCGTGCTTGAAGTGGGCGGCAGCCGGTCGGCCATGGACAGCTTCAAAGCGTTTCGAGGGCGTGAGCCCCAAATAGATGCCCTGCTGCGGCATCAGGGCATGAGTTGAAGACACTGAGCATGAAGGAGACCTGACCATGAATGCGTACAACCTCCGGACACCCCGCACCCCGGTGCACCGAATGGCGGCGTTGGTTTTGCTGGCATTGCTGGGCACGGCGCTGTCCATGCCCAGTCAGGCGCAGTACAAGGTCATCGGCGCCGACGGTCGCATCACCTACACCGACCAGCCACCGCTGGAACCCGGTGATCGCATGTCGCAGCTGAAAACACCTGAAATGCTGGCCCCGTCGGATGCATCGCTGCCTGCGGATTTGCGGCAAGCGGGTCGGCGCTACCCGGTCACGCTGTACACCTCGACCAACTGCGACCCCTGCGACACGGCTCGGCAGTACCTTCGGCAACGCGGCATCCCCTACGCCGAACGGGTGGTGACCACAGCCGATGACGGCGACAGCCTGCAGCGCCTGACCGGTGCGCGCGATCTGCCATCGGCCACCATCGGCGCGCAGGTGGTGCGCGGCTTCTCGGGCGAGACCTGGGGCTCGTACCTCGATGCCGCGGGCTACCCCAAGGCGTCGAAGCTGCCGCCGGGATACCAATTCCCGCCGGCGGTGCCGCTCAGCCAGCGCGCCGAGGCACCGCGTGCTCCGGCCACGGCTCGGCCACCAGCTGTTCTGGACAGTGCCCGCGAGGTGCGCCCGTCAACCCGGCCACCCACACCCGCAGACAACTCGGGTATCAGGTTTTGAGCTGAGCACCTCGGCCGGAGCCTCGGGCGGCCAAACTGCCTGAGGCGACCGCAGCGGCCATCACCCACAGCAGTACTGATGCGCCCAGCGCACCCCCGATCAGCCCATACATCAGCGGCATCACGGCGCCGGCGGCATTGATGGTCATCGAGCGCACCGCCAGCGCTTCACCCTGGCGCTCGGGCGGTGCGATGTGGTGCAGCACCGTCATCACCATGGGCTGAACACAACCCAGGGCCACGCCCAGCAGCGCGCTGCAAGCGGCCATGGCCAGCGCCGAGCCGGCCAGCGAGTACCCGCCAAAGGCCAACGCGGTGGTCAGCATGGCCCCCACCAGCACCTGCGCCTCGCGCAGTCGGTGCGCCAACAACGGAATGACCAAGCGCACGCAGGCCACCGCGGCTGCAAAACTGCCCAGAATCAGCCCGATGGCCGAGGCGCTCAGGCCGCGCTCATGACCCAGCACGGGCACCAGAAACGAGTGCAGGTCCCAGCTCGCCGAGAGCAGCCAGTTCACCAGCAGCAGCCGCCCGAGGCCGGGCAACTTCAGCAGGCTCCAGATGCCCTGTCGGGCGCCGCTCGCCGCACGCGCTGCGGGTGCTTCACGGGCCACCCAGCGCATCCCGACCAGCGCAAGCAAGGGCAGGCAGCTCAGCACGACGAACGCGCTGGCAAAACCAGCGGCGTCGATGGCCGTGCCTGCGAGCACCGGGCCGATCATGTTGGACAGCGCGGGCGCCAGACCGAGCCAGCTGAACACGCGCGTGATCTGGGTGCTGTCGCCCGCAGCAAGTCGCCCGGCGGTGCGCTGGATGGTGGTCAGTCCCATGTTGGCGCCCACGCCGCACATCATGGCGGCCACGCTCAGGCCGGCAAAGGCACACCACTCGGGAAGTGAACGCAGCGCATCGAGCGCGGCCCAAGCGCTGTGGGGCGCCGCCGACGTGAGCCACACCGAGGCACCCGCGAGCAGCCCGCCACTGGCGGTGAGTGCCACCGCCAGGTGCATCGGCCGGTGGTAGCCCAGGCGGTCGGCCATGCGCCCGACGCGCAACGAGGTGGTCACCGGAGCGGCCGCAAACAGCCCGAGCAGCAAGCCGACCACCCAGGCGGGATGCCCCTGATTCAGCATCAGCAAGGGCGCAGCCACTCGCACACCGGCCATGCACGAGTGCAAACAGACCTGGCCCAGGATCAACGCAAGCAAGGCCGGCGAGAAACCTCTCATGCGGCCGTCAGACCCGAGCCGGCTCGCCACCGTGCTTGCGCGCGCACGACTGCCAGCCGGTCATCACTCGGTTGCCGCACTCGTCTCGTCGGGTGCAGCGGCGAGCGATTCATCATCGGCCGGCGCGCCCGGCAACAGCGCCTGCGTGCGCAGATCAGACAGCGCCTCGACCGACTTCAGCTTGCGCGTCATTGCGTTGGTGCGCGTTTGCGCCTGGTCGATGGTGTTGCTCGCCTCGTCCAGCTTTTTCTTGGTCTTGGACAGCACCTCGCCGAACTTGGAGAACTCGGTCTTCACAGCGCCGAGCACCTCCCAGACTTCGGTGGAGCGTTTTTCAAGCGCCAGCGTGCGAAAGCCCATCTGCAAGCTGTTGAGCGTGGCCAGCAGCGTGGTCGGACCGGCCAGCGTGACGCGGTACTCGCGTTGCAGCGCTTCCATCAGGCCCGGGCGGCGCAGCGCCTCGGCGTAGAGCCCTTCGGTGGGCACGAACAAGATCGCGAACTCGGTGGTGTGCGGAGGCGCGACGTACTTGTCGCGGATGGTCTTGGCCTCGGCGCGAAGCCGCATCTCGATCGCGCGACCGGCGGCCTCGGCCTCGGGCTTGTCGGCGCGCTCTTGGGCATCGAGCAGCCGCTCGTAGTCTTCGCGCGGAAATTTCGCGTCGATGGGCAGCCACAGCGGCGCGCCATCGTCGCGCCGACCCGGCAGCTTGATCGCGAACTCCACACGCGCGCCGCTGCCCGGCACCGTCTCGACGTTGGTCGCGTACTGCTCGGGCGTGAACACCTGCTCGAGCAAACCGGCCAGTTGCACTTCACCGAAGATGCCGCGCGACTTCACGTTGGTGAGCACCCGGTTGAGCGAGCCCACGTCCTTGGCCAGACCCTGCATTTCGCCCAGGCCGCGGTGCACCTGATCGAGCCGGTCGGCCACCTGCTTGAAGCTCTCGCCCAGCCGCGCTTCCAGCGTGGCGTGCAACTTCTCGTCCACAGTGGCGCGCATTTGCTCGAGCTTGAGCTCGTTGCCCTGTTGCAGCGCGGTGAGACGTTGCTCGACGCTGGCCTTGACCTCGTGCAGGCGCCGCTCGTTGGCCTCGGCCATCTCGCGCAACTGCACGCCCAGCGCATCTGAAAAACGCTGCAGCGCCAGATCCTGCGACTCGCGCGAGGCCTGCGCCTGCGCGGTCTGCGCCACGCTGCTGGAGTGCAGCGCATCGCCAACAGTGGTCTGCATCGCAGCCAGTTGGACGCGAAAGCTGTCGATCTGCTCGTTTTGGGTGCGGGCCACATCACCTTGCTGGGCGAGCAGCGTCTGCTGGAACGTGCCCAGCGAAGAACCCAGTTCGACCCGCGTGCCTTGCGCGCTGCGGCCAAGCTCATCGCGCAGTTCGCGCTCGAGGCGCTGCGAACTGCTGCCGAGCGTGTCGATGAGCGCTTGCTGGCGCGCGTCGGCGTCAGCATCGTTGCGCTTTCGCAGGGTCAGCCACAGCATCAACAGCACCGACAGGATCGTCAACGCCAGCACAGTCCACAGCAGGGCTTCACTCATCCGAAGATTCTCTCAGGCGCTTGGCGATGCCACGGCGCCAAGGTGCACGGCTGGCGCCCACCGCTGCCAGTGCTCGAAGGCCAGTCGCAAGGTGTTGACCTGCAAGGCCACGGTGTCTTCGATGACACGTCCGTAGCCTCCGGCCATCGACACCGCCACCGGCACGCGGCGCTGCCAGGCGGCGCTGAAGACGCGTCGGTCGCGCTCAGCCAATCCCGCGGCGGTGAGCTTCAAACGACCGAGGCGATCGGCTTCATGCGGATCGGCTCCAGCCAGAAAAAAGATCAATCCCGGCGCATCGCCGTCGGGCGCGCCTGCATGGTGTTGCCACAGACGATCAAGAGCACCGTCGAGCGCCGCCAGATAGACGTCATCACCGCAGCCGTCAGGAAGCTCCACATCCAGATCGCTCGGCTCCTTGCGAAACGGAAAGTTCTTCTCGCCATGAAGCGACAGCGTGTAGATCGAAGGATCGTCGCGGCAGATGGCGGCGGTTCCGTTGCCCTGATGTACATCGAGGTCCACCACCGCCACGCGCAGCGCAGTTGGGTTCGAGCCCCGCCATTCAGACTGCATCACCCTTGCGGCGACCACCACATCGTTGAACACGCAAAACCCGCTGCCCCGATCAGCGAACGCGTGGTGCGTGCCGCCAGCCAGGTTGACCGACACACCGCTGGCCAGCGCAGCGCGCGCGGCGGCCACACTGGCGCCCACCGAACGCCGCGAACGCTCCACCATCTGTGTCGACCATGGAAAGCCGATCTCGCGCTGCTGGGCGGGACTGAGCGTGCCGTCCACCACGGCGCTCACGTAGCCGCAGGTGTGAGCCCGCTCTAGTTCGCCCAAGCTGGCCAACGGCGCCTCGGCGATTTCGATGCCGGCAATTTCGGCTGCCACGCGCTCGCGCAGCAAGCGGTACTTGACCATCGGAAACCGATGCCCTTCAGGCAGCGGCAGCACGAACTGGTCTGAGTGAAAGGCCTGCATCAAGACGATTGTGCCGAGCGCGCCGGGACCGCTTTGACACCCTCGGAAAGTCGCGCCAGAAAATTTTGCTGCATTGCAACAAAAAAGCTTGCAAATGCCATTCGCGACCGTATACTTGGCTTAATGCTGCACCGCAACAAAAACGGCGCCGCAGCTGCAGTGTGTTGTCCGGTAACGGATTTTTGTACTTCACCGCAGTCGTCCGTTCTTAGTTGTTACGTCTTTCATCAACCTCTCAGGAGAATCTCATGCTGACCGCAGAACAAATCGTTGCCGCCCAGAAGTCCAACATGGAAACCCTTTTCGGCTTGTCCACCAAGGCCTTCGAAGGCTTGGAAAAGCTGGTTGAACTGAACATCCAGGTGGCCAAGGCCGCCATGGCCGAAGCCGCCGACAGCACCCAAGCTGCCATGGCTGCCAAGGACGCGCAGGAACTGCTGGCGCTGCAAGCCGCCATGATGCAACCGGCTGCCGAAAAGGCCGCTGCCTACAGCCGTCATCTGTACGACATCACCACCGCCACCACGTCGGAAATGACGAAGTCGGCCGAGGCCACCGCAGCCGATGCCCAGAAGAAGTTCACGACGCTGGTTGACACCGCCGTCAAGAACGCACCTGCTGGCAGCGAAAACGTCGTCGCCTTGGTCAAGACCGCTGTGGCCGCTGCCAACAACGCCTACGAAAGCGTGCACAAGGCTTCCAAGCAAGCCACTGAAATGGCCGAAGCCAACTTTCAGGCCCTGACCAGCACCGCCGTCAAGGCAACGGCTGCCACCAAGCCAAAGCGCGCGTCTTGATCCGCGTTGACGGCAGGACCGCCTGATTCAGGTGGCTCCTTCCGGCTCAACCCAAAGCCCGGCTCATCGCCGGGCTTTTTTTTGGCCGTCTGATGGGCGCGGGCGACGCCTCTTTATTCCTTTTTAGAATCACTGCCTCATAAATCTATAGTTTGCAAAGCTAACGACCCACCCTAAAGTCGGCTCCTCCGCCCCACGGGGCTGGCGCTTTGCCGAGTACGCAATGAACGTTTTTGCATGGATTTGATCGCGCCTCTCAGCGGCTTTGGCATCGGTGCCATCGTGGGCATGACCGGCGTGGGCGGCGGCTCGTTGATGACACCGCTGCTGCTGACGGTGTTCAAGCTCAACCCGGCGGTGGCGGTGGGCACCGACCTGTGGTTTGCCGCCATCACCAAGACGGCCGGCTCGGTGTCGCACAACCAGGCCGGTCATGTGGACTGGCGTGTCACCCGTCGGTTGCTGGCCGGCAGCATTCCGGCTGCGATCGCCACCATCGCCGTGATGTACTTCACCGGGGTGACCAAGAACTGGGCCAGCGCCCTGACGTTCTCGCTGGGCATTGCCTTGCTGCTGACGGCAGTGACGGTGGCTTTCAAGCACACCTGGACCAAAGTGGCTCACTGGCTGGAGCGTTGGATCAACGAGGGCAACCAGCCCGCCCTCACGGTCGCGTGCGGGCTGATCCTGGGTGTGCTGGTGTCGCTCAGCTCGATCGGCGCCGGCGCGGTGGGCGCCACCATGATCCGGCTGCTCTACCCCCGGATGAGCTCGCACCAGATCGTGGGCAGCGACATCGCCCATGCGGTGCCGCTGACTTTGGTGGCCGGCATCGGCTACGCCATGCTGGGACATGTCGACTGGCCGCTGCTCGGCTCGCTGCTGATTGGCTCCATTCCCGGCATCTGGCTGGGCGCTCAGCTGACCCGCAAAATGCCTGAGCGAGTCGTTCGTTCACTGCTGTGTCTGTCGCTGGTGGTGGCCGCACAAAAGGTTCTGCTTCACTGACTTCTGCACCAAATCTCCCGATGTACACCTACACCGATTTCGACAAGCACTTCGTTCGCCAGCGCGCGGCGCAGTACCGCGACCAGCTCGATCGCCATCTGGCGGGTCATCTGCCTGACGATGAATTCCGCGCGCTGCGGCTGCAAAACGGCTGGTACATCCAGCGCCACGCGCCGATGCTGCGGGTGGCCGTGCCTTATGGCGAACTGAACTCGGCGCAGCTGCGCGCGCTGGCGGGCATTGCACGCGACTTCGACCGTGGCTACGCCCACTTCACCACGCGACAGAACCTGCAATACAACTGGATCCCGCTCGACCAGAGCGCCGAGGTCATGGACAGGCTGGCCGCAGTGCACATGCACGGCATCCAGACCAGCGGCAACTGCATCCGCAACATCACCAGCGACTGCTTTGCCGGCATCGCGCCCGACGAGTTGGTCGACCCGCGACCGTATGCCGAAATCATGCGGCAGTGGAGCACGCTGCACCCGGAGTTCGCCTTCCTGCCGCGCAAGTTCAAGATCGCTGTCACCGGCGCTGGCGAAGACCGCGCGGCCATCGGCTGGCACGACATCGGGCTGCACCTGCTCAAGAACGACGCCGGCGAGGTCGGCTTCAAGGTGCTGGTGGGCGGCGGCATGGGCCGCACGCCGGTGATCGGCACCGTGGCGCGCGAGTTCCTGCCCTGGCAGCAGATCCTCGTGTTCATCGAAGCCGTGGTGCGTGTCTACAACCGCTACGGCCGGCGCGACAACATCTACAAGGCGCGCATCAAGATCCTCGTCAAGGCCGAAGGCCAGCGCTTCTTTGATGACGTCGAAGCCGAGTTCCGCGAGATCCTCGAGCGCGATGTCGACGGCTCGGCGCACCTGATTCCGCAGTCTGAACTCGATCGGGTGACGGCCAACTTCGTGATCCCCGCAGGTGTGGCGGCGCGGGCCTCTTCGGGCATGCCCAGGCCAGCCGATGCGCCGGCTGGCTACGGCCGCTGGCTCGAACGCAACGTTCACGCCCACCGGCTGAGCGGCTACCGGGCCGTGACGCTGTCGCTCAAGCGCACCGGCCAGGCACCCGGCGACATCACCGACGAGCAGATGGAACGGGCCGCCGAGCTGTCCGACCGCTACAGCCACGGCGAGTTGCGCGTGTCGCACGACCAGAACCTGGTGCTGCCCTGGGTGCTGGAAAGCGATCTGCCCGCGCTGTGGGAAGCCGCGCGCAGCGCGAGCTTCGCCACGCCCAACATCGGGCTGCTCACCGACATGATCGCCTGCCCGGGCGGCGACTTCTGTGCGCTGGCCAATGCGCGTTCGATCCCGCTGGCTGCGGAAATCACCGAGCGCTATCAAGACCTCGACGAGCTGTGGGACATCGGCGACATCGACCTGCACATCAGCGGGTGCATCAACTCATGCGGTCACCACCACAGCGGTCACATTGGCATCCTCGGCGTCGACAAGGACGGCGCCGAGTGGTACCAGATCACCCTGGGCGGATCTGACGGATCGACGCTCAGCGGCGGTCCGGTGGCTGGCAAGGTGGTCGGCCCGTCGTTCGCCGCCGATGAAGCCGCCGACGCGGTCGAGGCGGTGATCGACACCTACCAGGCCCAGCGCCAGGGGGGTGAGCGCTTCATCGACACCATCAAGCGCATCGGGCTCGAGCCCTTCAAGGCATCGACCAACGCGGTGCGCCGCACGACCGCGCGGCACGCTGCGTCTGACGCCGCCACCGCCGAATGACCGCCATGAAATTCATCCAGACCCACCACGACCGCTGGCACACCGTTGAGGGCGACGATGGCCCGATGGTCACCATCACACCGGCGTCCCACCAGTTGCTGACCTGGCTGCAGTGGCACAGCGTGCGCCACCACTGGCCCGCCGGCATGCCCGTGGGCGTGATCGTCGACAACACCCAGGACACGCGCGAACTCGAAGCCGATCTGCCGCGCCTGGGCCTGGTCGTGCTGCAGTTCCCGAAGTGGGTCGACGGCCGCGCCTACAGCCAGGCGCATCTGCTGCGCTCGCGCTATCGGTTCGCGGGCGAGATCCGCGCCACCGGCCAAGTGCTCGTCGACATGCTGCCGCTGCTGCAGCGCACCGGCTTCGATGCGGTGGTGCTGCGTGCCGATCAGTCGCGCGAGGCGGCCGAACGCGCGCTCAACTTCTTCCCCGGCCACTACCAGGGCGACGTGCGCGAGCACCGCCCGATCTTTGCGCGCCCGGCCGATGAACTCGCCAGCCAAGAGTTCATCAACGCGGGCGCGTCCATATGAGCGCGATCGACCTCTACGCGCGCCACACCCCGGGCTTTGAAGAGCGCCTGGCGCACACCGTGCAAGTGCTCAGGGACGCAGCGGCCACGCACGGCGGCCGCATCGTGCAGTCGACCAGCCTGGGCGCCGAAGACATGGTCATCACCGACCTGATCGCGCGCCACGGACTGGGCGGCGAACCAGGCATTGCCATCGCGACACTCGACACCGGCATGCTGCACGCCCAAACGCTGGCGCTGATCGAACGCATCGAGCAGCGCTACGGCCTGGGCGTCGAGGTGTTCAAGCCGGTGGCCGAGTCGGTGGTGCACTTCGTGTCTGCCAATGGCGCCGAGGCCATGTACCGCAGCCTCGAGTTGCGCAAGGCCTGCTGCAACCTGCGCAAGATGGAGCCGCTCGCACGCATGATGGCCGCGCGCACCGCCTGGGTCACCGGGCTGCGCCGCGAGCAATCGAACACCCGCGCGGTGGTGCCGTTCAGCGAGATCGACGGCCAGGGCCGCACCAAGTTCAACCCGCTGGCCGACTGGAGCTGGAACGACGTGTGGCACCACATCGCCAGCCACGACGTGCCCTACAACCCGCTGCACGACGAGTTCATGCCCAGCATCGGCTGCGCGCCTTGCACGCGGGCCATCGCCGTGGGCGAGGACTTTCGCGCCGGACGCTGGTGGTGGGAAGACGAAAAAGCCAAGGAATGCGGCTTGCATGTGAATGAGCAGGCGCCCGAAAGCGCCGTATCGATGATCGGAGACACACCATGAACGCCCCCGTGAGCGTGCAGCAACTGCTGCCCGAGCTCGACCAGACTCACCTTGACTGGCTCGAAGAAGAAGCCATCTTCATCCTGCGCGAAACCGTGGCCGCCTTCGAGCGCCCTGCCCTGCTGTTTTCGGGCGGCAAGGATTCGTGCGTGGTGCTGCGTCTGGCCGAAAAAGCCTTCAAGACGCGCGTGGCCGGCACCAGCGGCGAGTTCAAGGGCCGCCTGCCCTTCCCGCTGCTGCACGTGGACACCGGCCACAACTTTCCCGAGGTGATCGAGTTTCGCGACCGGCGAGTGGCCGAGATGGGCGAGCGCCTGGTGGTCGGCCACCTTGAAGATTCCATCCAGCGCGGCACGGTGCGCCTGAGCCATCCGCTTGAATCGCGCAACGGCCACCAGACGGTGGCGCTGCTCGAGGCCATAGAGGAGCACCGCTTCGACGTGCTGATGGGCGGCGCGCGGCGCGACGAGGAAAAAGCGCGCGCGAAAGAACGCATCTTCAGCCACCGCGACAGCTTCGGCCAGTGGCAGCCCAAGGAGCAACGCCCCGAGCTGTGGACGCTGTTCAACACGCGCATCAAGCCGGGCGAGCACATGCGCGCCTTCCCGATCAGCAACTGGACCGAGCTTGACGTGTGGCTGTACCTCGCCCGCGAGAACATCCCGCTGCCCAGCCTGTACTTCGCGCACGACCGTCAGGTGATCCGTCGCAAGGGCCTGCTGGTGCCGCTGACCGACGTCACGCCACCGGAAGCCGGCGAAACCATTGAAACCGCGCAGGTGCGCTTTCGCACCGTGGGCGACATGACCTGCACCTGCCCGGTCGAAAGCCCGGCGGCCAACGCCACCGAGATCGTGGCCGAAACGCTGCAGGTCACCGTCAGCGAACGTGGTGCCACTCGCATGGACGACCGCACCTCCGAAGCCTCGATGGAGCGGCGCAAGAAAGAAGGTTATTTCTGATGAGCTCAGCAACCCCCGTGGCAGACCACCGCGCCCTGCGTTTTCTCACTGCCGGCAGCGTCGATGACGGCAAGAGCACGCTGATCGGCCGGCTGCTGTTCGACAGCCGCGCGATCCTCGCCGATCAGCTCGACACGCTCGAGAAAAAAGCCGCCGGCGCGCCGATCGATCTGTCGCTGCTGACCGACGGTCTGGAGGCCGAGCGCGAACAAGGCATCACCATCGACGTGGCCTACCGCTATTTCGCCACGCGATCGCGCAAGTTCATCATCGCCGACGCCCCTGGCCACGAGCAGTACACGCGCAACATGGTGACGGCCGCGGCCGGCAGCGATGCCGCCGTGGTGCTGGTCGACATCACCAAGCTCGACACCCACGCCAGCCCGCTGGTGCTGCTGCCGCAAACGCGCCGCCACTCGCTGCTCGCACACCTGCTGCGCGTGCCGAACATCGTGTTCGCCGTCAACAAGCTCGATGCCGTGGCCGATCCACGCCAGGCGTTCGAATCGGTCAGCGTGGCGCTGCGCGCCTTCGCCGAACAAGCCGGCATCGCGGTGGCGGGCATCGTGCCGGTGTCGGCACTGCGCGGCGACAACGTGACGCAAGTGCTCGACACCGGCTGGGATGCCTGGTACCGGGGCCCGACGCTGCTGCAGTTGCTCGAATCGCTGCCCGCCTCGCAAGAGCGCACCGAAGGCGATCTGCTGATTCCCGTGCAGTACGTGGCACGCGAAGGCGAAGGCACCGGCAACCAGCCGCGCACGCTGTGGGGCCGCATCGCCCACGGCAGCGTGAAGGCCGGCGACGACGTGCAGATCTTCCCGAGCGGCGAGCGCGCCGTGGTCGCCGAGGTGCGACTGGCCGGCAGCGTGGTCGATTCCGTCAAAGCCGGTCAGTCGGCCGGGGTGGTGCTCGATCGCCAGCTCGATGTGTCGCGCGGCGACTGGATCGCCACGCCCGCCAGCATCCACGCCACGCCGAGTTTCCCCGCCACGCTGGCCTGGCTGGACACCGAGCCCGCCGTGGTCGGGCGCAAGTACTGGGTGCGCCACGGCAACCGTTGGGTGCAGGCGCGCATTGCCAGCATCGAAAGCCGGCTCGACATCCACACGCTCGAAGCGCGCGAGGCGAGTGAGCTGGCGGTCAACGAGATCGGCCGCGTGGTGATCGAAACACAGCAGCCGTTGCCGGTGGAGGCTTACGTTTCCAACCGCAGCGGCGGCTCCTTGATCATCGTCGACCCCACCACCAACCGCACCAGCGGCGCGCTGCTGGTGGCCTTGGCCGCGGCATGACCACAGCGCACCCACACAGCGCTGCCGGCCGTGTCGCCTTTGTTGGCGCCGGTCCGGGCCAGGCCGACCTGATCACGCTGCGCGGCGCGCAGCGGCTGGCCGCAGCCTGCGTGGTGCTGGTCGACGCGCTGGTCGATCCCGCGCTGCGCGATCTGGCGCCACAAGCGCGCTGGCTGCATGTGGGCAAGCGCGGCTACACCGACAGCGCCTCGCAGCAAGCCATCAACGCGCTGCTCGTCAAGTGCGCCCGCGAGGCCGGCCACGGCGGCCTGGTGGTGCGATTGAAAGGCGGCGACCCGAGCATCTTCGGGCGCCTTGAAGAAGAACTGCAGGCCATGGCCGAAGCCGGCATCGCCTGCGAGGTGGTTCCGGGTGTGACTGCCGCGCTGGCCGCAGCCGCCTCGGCCCGACGCCCGCTGACCCGTCGGGGCGAGGGTCGCAGCGTGAGCTTCGCCACCGCGATGACGGCCACGCCGCCTCACACCGTCGACCCCTTGCAATCCGGCCGCCGCGCCGACACCGAGGTTTTCTACATGGCCGGCAAGCAATTGGCAGGGCTCGCGCGCAAGTTGATCGCCGCCGGGTGGCCGCCTCAAACCCCCGCCTGTGTGACCTCGCGCGCCGGCTGGCCCGATGAACTGTGCAGCGACCACGATGTGGCCACGCTCGCACGTGCCAGCATGCTGCACGCGGGTCGCCCCACGGTGGTGGTGATCGGCGCCGGCGCACGGCCGATGAGTGCGGCTGCATCCCCCATCAACACAGACATTCCCGAACCGCAAGGTCTGGGCGTGAGAACGTAAAATTTCTTCAGCAGTTTGGCCGCCGCGCTGCCAAATCCCTCCACCCTGCTCCAGCAGTCTCCACGAGCCCAAGTCATGACCCACGTCGTCACCGAATCCTGCATCCGCTGCAAATACACCGACTGCGTGGACGTGTGTCCCGTCGACTGCTTTCGCGAAGGACCGAATTTCCTGACGATCGACCCCGACGAGTGCATCGACTGCGCCGTGTGCATCCCCGAGTGCCCGGTCAACGCCATCATGCCGGAGGAAGACGTGCCCGGCGACCAGCAGCACATGATCAAGCTCAACGCCGATCTGGCCCGCATCGGCTGGCCCAGCATCACCAAGCGCAAGCCCGCACTGCCCGATGCCGACGACTGGAAAGACCGGACCGACAAGCTGTCCGAACTGATCCGCTGAACGGCCGAGCTTCGGCGACCCGGCGCGCCCCAACGGCCTGCACCTTGCCCGACCGCACAGACGCTGCCATCGCCACCGACGCGCTGGTGATCGGCGCCGGCCCGGTGGGGCTGTTTCAGGTGTTCCAACTGGGGCTGCTTGAACTGAGCTGCCACGTCATCGACAGCCTGCCGGCCGCCGGCGGCCAGTGCATCGAGCTGTATCCCGACAAGCCCATCTACGACATCCCCGCGCTGCCGCGCTGCACCGGCAGAGAACTGGTCGACCGGCTGCTTGAACAGGTCGCACCGCTGGTGCCGACGTTTCACCTTTCGCAGCGGGTCGACACGCTTGAAGCTCGACCCGATGGCCGCTTTGCGGTCGGCACCTCGGGTGGCTTGCGCTTGGTGGCCCGCACGGTCTTCATCGCAGGCGGGGTCGGTTCTTTCGAGCCGCGTCGGCTGCCGATTGACGGCATCGAACCTTTGATCGGCCAGCAGGTGTTTCACAGTGGTGAGCCGCTGGCGTCAACGGCCGCTCGGCACGTGGTGATCCTCGGCGAAGACGAGGCCGCACTGCACTGCGCGCTGCAACTGGCTCTGGCCAGCACCGATCGCCCGGCCAGCGTCACGCTCATGCACCGCCGCGACAGCTTCAGGGCCGAGGCCGACACCATCGAGCGCATGCGCGCGGCCTGCGCGGCTGGCCGCATGCGCTTCGTCGCGGCCCAGGCGAGCGCGCTGGAATGCGCTGGCGACACGCTCACCCACCTGGTGGTGAACCTCGCCGACGGCGGCACCGAGGCGCTGCGTGCCGACGTGGTGGTCGTGCTGTGGGGGCTGAGCCCCAAGCTCGGGCCCATCGCCGATTGGGGCTTGCCACTCGAGCGCAAGCAGCTGGTGGTGAACACCGAAACCTTCGAGACCAGCGTGCCGGGCATCTTTGCCGTGGGCGACGTCAACACCTATCCGGGCAAGAAGAAATTGATCGTGTGCGGCTTTCATGAAGCCACGCTGGCCGCTCACGCCGCCGCCGCACGGGTGCATCCCGATCGGCCGGGTCAGCTGCAGTACACGACCACCAGCGCGCGGGTTCACCGCTTGCTGGGTGTGGCGTCCTGACGCGTTGAGCTCTCAGCGCCAGCGCCCTGTTTGCGCGCGGCGGGCTTGGGCTCATAGGACCACCACGCGGTGCTGCCATCAGCGGGGCGCACCAGCCTGAACGAGGGATTGCGACGCTCTGGCGGACGTGACGCGCCGGGCTGCAGCAGGGCCCTCAGGTCTTGCGAGATCAGCGGGTTCATGACGAGCCGGTCGGTGTTCAACTGAGACACACCGGGCGTGGATGACTTGGCCAGCTCCAGGGTCTGAACACGGCGGTGCAGCAGCGGCACGCCAATCGAGGCCTCACCGGCCAGCGAGGTCGGGCCACCGGCTTGCCAGGCGTCCCACAGCGAGCGGTCCGCTGACGCGGCATACAGCGTCAGCCGCATCGAGGCGGGCGCGGACTTGGCGAGCGCATCAAGCTCGTCCTTGAATGGATCGAGCGGCACCGCAGGGTTGAGCAGCACCACCTCGCGCAGCTTGGCTCGCAAGCGACCCTGGGTGTCGGCCGCACTGCGCACCAGCGCGCTCAAGAGCAACTGGTTGCCCGCGCCATGGGCGATCAGGTGGACTTTGTCGATGCCGGGTGTCAGCGCGATCTGATCGAGAAACGTCGCCAGACCGCCCGCGGCCTGCGCATCGGCCACGCGGTGAGCGCTCAACTGAGCCGGCCAGGCGTAAACGAACACCGGGCCGTCAAATGCGGTGTCGTGGGCGACTTGCGCGGCTTGCTTGAGCGCCTCGTCGAGCGTCACGTTGTAGCCGTGCACCCACACCAGCGCCGACTTGGGATTCCGACGCGCGCGGGCCGTGAGCGTGACGGCATCGGCAGCCCACTGGGCGGCGTCGATGTCTTGCTGCAAGCGCAGCATGGTCGGCAGCTCGGCGGCAGCCAGCGCGGCAGGCAAAGGCACGGTGAAAGCGGGGAAAAATGGCACCGGCCGCAGCTTGATGTCTTGTGGCACCAGCACCATCGAATGTCCCCACGACAAGAGATCGCCCGCCTCGTCCGGCGTTGGCGCAGCGTGCACGGCATACAGCACCGGCAGTTCGACGGCCTGGGCTTCACGCAGCGTCAGTGCGGCACCATAAAACGCGATCGAGCGCTGCTCATCGCCGCTTTGACGCTCAAGCTCGGCCGCAGCGAACAGCACCTCAGCCGTCTCGCCCAGCGTCTGGCGCGCAGCCCTCAGAGTTTGGCGCGCCGGACCCTGCTCCTGCCGTTCCAGGTGCAGCCTTGCGAGTGCGACAAAGCTGGCGCCGAGCAGTTCCTTGTCGAGTGCGCCGCTGTCCATCAGATCCTGCGCGTGCTGGAACACTTCGACCGTGCGCCTGTGGGCGGCGATCGCCCCTTCGGTGTCGCCCATGCTGCCCAGCACCGAGGCCAGCGAAGCGGCGATCAGCGATTGCGTTTGAGCCTGCAGCGTGCGGTCGCTCAGGGCCATCGACCTGGCCTGTTCGGCAAGCTCAAGCACCCGGGGCTTGTCGCCGAGTGCTGCGGCGATGCCCGCGCGCATCATGAGGTTGTTCGCCACGGCGGCCTTCAGTTCCTCGCGCTGCGGATCGTTTTGCGACTCGATGTCCAGCAATCTGGCGGCGGCCACAAGATGCTCGTCGGCCTGTGCGTACTGCGTGAGGTTCATCTCGTGGATGGCCAGCTCCTCAAGGGTCTGCGCCAGGCGCCCGCCCGACAACTCGGGATGCTGGGCTCGCCAGCGCGCTGCCTCGCGCAGCAACTCGATCGCCCACTGCGGCCGCCCCGGCACACGCTGCAGCTCGCTGGCCTGTGCCTCGAGCCAAGGCGCGAGCTTCAGGTCTTGCGCAGCACCTGCCTGATGCCAGACCACCATCGATTGGGCAAAAGCCGCATCGGCCTCGTCGCCGCGACCACACGCCAGCAACACCCTGGCCTGCATGCCCAGCGAAGCGGCCAGCAGCTGCGGCTCGGGCGGCCGGGCCGCACGGCGAATGCGCACGGCCTCGTTGATCAAGGGCAGCGCCTTGTCGAATTCGGATGCGTGGACGCGGGCCAGACCGAGCAGCTCCAGGGCATCGGCTCGCCTGGCATCGGCGGCGGGCAGCGACTTGGCAAGCCGCACCCTGTTGTCGGCATCGCGCAAGGCCGCTGCCGGATCGTCTTGCAGCTGCTGCACGAACATCTGCCGCTGCGCCAGATAGGAATCGACCGGGCCGGCCGCCAGGCTGGTCTGAGCTGCCACCAAGGCGAGGCACAGGACCCACAAGAAGCGCCACCCGGCCGGCCTGAGTACACCTGACGTCATGCTCGAACTCCAGTGAGTCGGTGCCGCGCGCAAGGCCACCGGGGCGGCAAGGATAACGGCGCGCAAAGGGTCAACGGCAGCCAACTCACGGGCAAGCACCAATGCTTTTTCCATGACAAGGGTTCGACAATTCAATCCAGTAGTTTTTGCTTTCAGTCCAAGGAGGAATGTCATGCGCAAGCAAGAAGCTGACTCCAAGCGGCTGGAGATCGACGGCAAGGTGCTTTGCATCGATGCCGATCCCGCAAACCATGCGATGGTCGCCAGCGTGCTGGCAGTTGCCCCCGGCGTCGAGTTGCGCATTGCCGTCAATGGCCAAAGCGGCATCCGCGCGGTGCACACCGCCATGCCCGACCTGATCTTGCTCAACATGAACCTGCCCGACATGGGCGGCATGGACGTGGTGCGTAACCTGCAGTCGCACATGGCCGACGGTCGCTGCCAAGTCGTCACGTTCACGAACGAAGCCTTTTCGATCGACATCGTCAAGTCGCTGAGTCTGGGTGTTCGCGAATACTGGCTCAAGCCCCTGCGCCTCGATCTGCTGCAGCGCGACTTGCTGCGCATGCTCAACGCGAGCGTCGCCCCACGCGAAAGACCCAAGTCTGCTGCCGGCTTCAGGCTTCGGACCTCGACGCCCTCGGCTTAGCTGACCGCGCAGCCTTGAGCGCTGCGCGCTCGGCTTCCTTGACCGCCGCTTCGGCCTGCCAGCGCGACAGGTCTTGCGGCGTTTCGAGCGTGATGCGGCCCAGCCCGCCGCCGCGCAATTCGTGCAGCACGATCTCTGCGGCCTTTTGCATGTTGATGCGCCCGCCCGCCAGCACCGCACCACGCTGCCTGCCGATGGCGATGAGCCACTCCTGGTCCGGCTGGCCCTCAAGCCCCGTCAGCTTGAAGCGCTGCGCCAGGTGCCCGGGGTAATCGACGTTGAGCATGGCAATCAGCTCCAGCGCCACTTCTTCCTCATCGAAGGCATTGCGCCCGACCGCACCACTGGCTGCCAGGCGATAGCCGCTTTGCTCGACGACGATGCGCGGCCACAGCATGCCGGGCGTGTCGAAAAGATAGAAGTCATTGGCCAGCACGATCTTCTGTTCGGTCTTGGTGATGCCGGGCTCATCGCCGGTCTTGGCGGCCACCCGACCGACCAGCGAATTGATGACGGTGGACTTGCCCACATTGGGGATGCCGCAGATCAGCACGCGCAGCGGCTTGACCATGCCGCCACGGTGCGGCGCGAGTTCACGGCACGCCTCGATGATGCGGTGCACCGCAGCACCGGCGCGTCCATCGAGACCGATCGCTCGCGTGGCCGGCTGCGCGTTGAAATGCGCGAGCCATTGCTCGGTGCGCTCCGGATCGGCCAGGTCCTGCTTGTTGAGCACCTTCAAGGCGAGCTTGCCGCGCGTGAGCTCGGCAAGCAGCGGGTTGGCGCTGGAGCCTGGCAGCCGCGCATCGAGCATCTCGATGACCACGTCGATGCCCTTGACGCGCTCGACGATCGCCTTCTTCGTCGAATGCATGTGCCCTGGAAACCACTGGACGGGCATGTTCGGCCTTTTGCGCGATGGCGTTTTTTTCGGAAACCCGATCAACGAGGAGCGGTGACCCCGGCGGGATCGCCCGATTATCAGGACTGCCTTGGCACCCGAACCTATACTGGCTTCGGTGTCGTCAGAGGCACCACCGCTGGGGGTGTTGCGCGTGCGGGGTCCAAGACCACGCCGTGCGACTGAGACAGTCCCTTTGAACCTGACTGAGGTAATCCTCGCGAAGGGAAGCAAGCCGGATCTGGGGCCCTCTCGGGTGTGCCTCTTCCTGCTGCCGTTTCCCTGCCCCACCTTGCATGGAAACCTTGATGCCCGTTGCCACCAACGTCCACACCAACCAGGTGCTCACGCCGGTCCCCCTTGCAGACCGCGTGTTTCGCTGGCTACCGCCAGCGCATGAGCCGAATCTCAAGCCGTCGGCAACAGGTGCATGGGCACCGGCGCGTGGCCGTGGTTCAAGGGGCCGTGACCACCACCGGTGTGAACCTGAGCGCCGGCGGCAATGGCTTGCAGCACGTAGCGGCGCGCCTCGGCCACGGCCTGCGGCAAGCTCAGGCCCAGCGCCAGACCGGCGGCGATGGCAGAAGACAGCGTGCAGCCGGTGCCGTGAACGTTGCCGCTGGCAATGCGGCTCGATTGCAGCCGCTGCAGCGCCTCGCCGCGCATCGCCAGCACATCCACCACTTCGTCGCCCGGCAAATGACCGCCCTTGAGCAGCACCGCGTGCGCGCCCAGCGCCAGCAATCGAGCGGCGGCATCGTCGAGTGCGTCGATGCTCGAGATGGGACCGCCCAGCAGCAAGGCCGCCTCGTCCAGATTGGGCGTGACCAGCGTGACGCGATGGAACAGCTCGCTGACCAGCACAGCGATGGTTTCCTCGGCGATCAACCGGTCGCCGCTGGTGGCCACCATCACCGGGTCAAGCACCACGCGTTCGATGCGGTATTCGTCGATCGCCCAGGCCACCACACGAACCAGTTCGGGCGAGTGCAGCATGCCGATCTTCAGCGCGTCAACGCCGATGTCGTCCATCACCGCGCAGATCTGAGCCTTCAGCACTTCCACAGGAACGCCGTGAATGGCGGTGACGCCCAGCGTGTTTTGCGCGGTCACGGCGGTGATGGCGGTCATGCCATAGCAGCCCATCGCGCTGAAGGTCTTGAGGTCGGCCTGAATGCCCGCGCCACCGCCACTGTCAGAGCCGGCGATCGAAAGCACACGGGGATAACGAAGGCCAGGCTGGCGTGGATCGGTGCGAAGGTTCATGCCGAAAATTATCGGCCTCGCGCTGCGGGCGTGGCTCGCCTCCAGGCATCGGCATGAGCATGAGGACACGTGCGGTGGTGCTGGGCGCCGGCCTGATGGGCCGCTTGCTGGCCTGTGAGCTGGCCGAGGCGGGACACGAGGTGGATCTGTATGACGCCAGCGGGCCCGACGCCGCAGCTTCCGCAGCGCGCGCAGCCGCGGCGATGCTGGCACCACTGGCCGAATCGGCGGTGACCGAGGCCAGCGTGGTTCGCATGGGTCGCCACGCCATCGCACGCTGGCCTGAGCTGATTGCCAGGCTGGGGCAGCCGGTCTACTTTCAGCAAGAAGGCACGTTGGTGCTGTGGCACCGACAAGATGCTGCCGAAGCCGAGCGCTTTCAAAAGCAGCTCGCCGACACCGTGCGCGCCATGCCGGAATTGCCCGGCCTTGAGAGGCTCGATGGCCCCGCCTTGTCGCGGCTGGAACCCGCATTGGGCGACCGGTTTGCCCAAGGCTTCTATCTGCCGCAAGAAGGCCAGCTCGACAACCGCGAGTTGCTGAGTGCGCTGCTGCACCGGCTGGAAACACTGGGCGTGGGCTTGCACTGGAACAGCCCGCGCGCGCCTGCGGATTTCGACACCGCCCCCTCGGGCTGGCTGTTCGACTGCCGGGGCATGGGCGCTCGCAGCGACTGGCCCACGCTGCGTGGCGTGCGCGGCGAGGTGATCCGCGTGCATGCCCCCGAGGTCGCACTGACACGGCCGACGCGGTTGTTGCACCCACGCTATCCGCTGTACATCGCGCCCAAGCCGAATGGCATGTTCGTGATCGGCGCCACCGAGATCGAGTCGGACGACCTGTCGCCAGTGAGCGTGCGCTCGGCGCTCGAATTGCTGAGTGCGGCCTACACCGTGCACCCGGGCTTTGGTGAAGCACGCATCGTCGAAATGAATGCCCAGGCCCGGCCCACGCTGCGCGACAACCTGCCCCGGCTGCGCTGGCTGGGCCCCCGACGGCTGCAGGTCAATGGCTTGTATCGACACGGCTTCCTGATCGCCCCGGCGCTGCTCGACGCGGTGATGGACTGCGTGGCCAGCGGCCGCAGCGAGCGGGCTGATGGGTGGGCGCTGCGGGTGGAAGATGCACAGGACGCGACACCATGAAGGTCCTGATCAACCACATCGAACACGAGCTGCCCGAGGGCGCCACGCTGGCAGATGCCGTGCGCGCGTTGCAGCCTCGCGGCCCGTTTGCCGCGGCCGTCAACATGGCCTTCGTGCCCCGCACGCTGTACAACGACACGCAGCTGAACGCGGGCGACCGCATCGAGCTGATCGCGCCAGTGACTGGCGGGTGAAACTGTCCGAGCCGTCATGAACCACGAATCACAAACACCGCCTGCCGATGCACTGGTGCTCTACGGCCAGACCTTCCAAAGCCGCCTGATGCTCGGCACATCGCGCTATCCCTCGCCTCAAGTGCTTGAAGAGGCGGTCAGGCGCGCACGCCCTGCCATGCTGACCGCCTCGCTGCGACGCCAGGGAGCGTCCACTGCCGAAGCTGGCGGCGATTTCTGGCGGCTGCTGCAAACACTGGGCGTGCCCGTGTTGCCCAACACCGCAGGCTGCCACGGCATCCAAGAGGTGATCACCACCGCCCAGATGGCGCGCGAGGTGTTCGACACGCCGTGGATCAAGCTCGAGTTGATCGGCGACGACTACACGCTGCAGCCCGACACGCTCAAGCTCGTCGAAGCCGCCGAATGGCTGATCAAGGACGGTTTTCTGGTGCTGCCTTACTGCACCGAAGACCTGGTGGTCTGCCAGCGGCTGGTCGATGTGGGCTGCCAGGCCGTGATGCCCTGGGCCGCGCCCATCGGCACGGGCAAGGGCCCGGTCAACCCGTATGCGATGCAGGTGCTGCGCGAACGACTGGCCGTGCCGATGATCGTGGACGCAGGTCTGGGCAGGCCCTCGCACGCCTGTCAGGTCATGGAATGGGGTTACGACGGCGTGCTGCTCAACACGGCGGTAGCACTCGCCCAGGACCCGGTGGCCATGGCCGGTGCGTTCGCTGACGCGGTACAGGCCGGCCGCGGTGCCCGACTCGCCGGAGCGATGGACGAACAGCACGCAGCGCAACCCAGCACGCCGGTGCTGGGAACACCTTTTTGGCATCACGAATGAGCACGCCCTCGAACATGGTGGGTGCCATCGTCGATGCCCACGCGCTGCTGGCCTTGCCGCCATCAGACACGTCGGCCATGGCATTTCACCAAAGCGATCCGGTGTACCGCGCAGCCAAGCAAGCGGCCCGCGCGCTGGGCTTCATCGAAGCCGATGCCGAGTGCGTCGCCCGTGCATGGCAAACCCGCACGCAGCGCCTCGGTGAATTCGACGCCACCACGTGGCCTGACGAGCCTGTGGACTTCCGCCTGGCGCCCCACCCGCGAGCCCATGCCTTCGCGCCCTGCCCAGCTTCGCTCGGCCTGTATGCGGTGTTGCCCGACGCCGCATGGGTCGCCCGCATGGCGCATGCCGGCGTGCCGACGCTGCAACTGCGCTTCAAGTCAGATGACGACAAAGCCGTTCAACTCGAGGTTGAAGCTGCTATCGCAGCAGTTCAAGGCAGCCCCTCGCTGCTGTTCATCAACGACCACTGGCAAGCGGCCATTCGCGCCGGTGCCTATGGCGTTCATCTGGGCCAGGAAGACATCGCCACGGCACAGCTTGACGCCATCCGCGACGCGGGGCTGCGCCTGGGGCTGAGCAGCCACGGCTACGCCGAAATGCTGCGTGTGGACAGACTCAGCCCCAGCTACATCGCCATGGGCGCGGTGTACCCCACCACCTTGAAGCAAATGCCGACCGCGCCGCAAGGTCCGCACCGTCTGGCCGCCTACGCACGGCTGATGCGCCACCATGCGTTGGTGGCCATCGGCGGCATCGATGCCGAGCGACTGCCACAGGTGCTCAAGTCTGGCGTGGGCTCGGTGGCTGTGGTGCGCGCACTCATTGCCGCGCAGCACCCCGAAGCCACCGCCGCCGAATGGCTTGAAAAGTTCGCCTGAAATTCAGCGACCACCACGATCGAATGCAAAACTCAGTGCCTAAACCCGCCCCAAGCCGTCTACAATCTCGGGCTGTTCCTCGATAGCTCAGTCGGTAGAGCGCCGGACTGTTAATCCGTAGGTCCCTGGTTCGAGCCCAGGTCGAGGAGCCACTTAAACGCCAGATGAAACAAGGACTTAGAGGCAAAAGCCTCTAGGTCCTTTTTCTTTGTCCCCGGAATTCAGGTTCGCGCGTCGCCGGAAATGGAGGCCGTCAGTTGCTTGGCGCTGGTGCGCAGGTGGGCCAGGAATTCGCTGGCCACGGGCGACGGTCGGTGGTCTTTGGCGCGCAGGATGAACCAGTTGGACTGCGCCGGAAAACCACGCACCTTCAGTTCTGTCACGCCATCCCCGTCTTGGCGGCCCGCGATCGCGTAGCGTGACAACACGGCCAGCCCCAGACCTGCTGCCACCGAGTGCTTGATGGCCTCGTTGCTGCCAAGCTCGAGGCGCACGTTGGGCTTGAACCCCAGGCTGTCAAGGTGCGCATCGCAAGCCATGCGCGTGCTCGAGCCTTGCTCGCGCAATATGAATCGCTCCTTGGCCAACGTGGCCAGTGGGATGGCCCTGCGATGAGCCAGCGGATGCGACTTGGCGGCGATCACCACCAGCGGATTCGGCAGGAAGATTTCCTGCTCGAGATCCATGTCGTGTGGCGGCATCGACATGATGTACAGGTCGTCGCGGTGGTCTCGCAAGCGCGCCAGCACCCCGTCGCGGTTGAGCAGTTCCAGCGCGATGTCGACGTCGGGGTAGCGCGCGCAAAACGTTCCCAGAATGCCGGGCACGAAGTACTTGGCGGTGCTGACCACCGAGATGCGCAGTCGCCCCTGAGTCAGGCCCTTGAGGCCGTTGATTTTTTGTTCGAACGCGGCCCACTCGTCGGTCATGTTCTGAGCGGCAACGACCAGCGCCTCGCCTGCTTCCGTCAGCTGCAAGCGCTTGCCCAATTGGTTGTAGAGCGGCAAGCCGACCGAGTCAGCCAGATCCTTGAGCTGCATCGACACCGTCGGTTGGGTGACATGGCAGGCCCGTGCTGCCGCGGTGATGCTTCCGGTTTCAGACAGGGCCAGAAACAACTGCAGTTGGCGAAAGGTTGTATGCATAGATATTTGATGATGCTTGGCATAAGAACTATTTAATTTACTCGAATGAATTTGCTTCCTAGCATTCGTTTCAGCGGAGATACCCACCCGCCGCAGTAACCAACTTTCTAAGGACGAACCATGACTTTCATCACCTCAGCCGACGCCGCCGAGCTTTTCTGGAGCGAGATCGGTGTTGCAGACAAGTTCAAGCCTCAGCACGATGAGTTCCAGAAATTCATCAAGAGCCATGACAACGTGACATACGAAGCCGCGATGCAGCAAATCAACAGCTTGATCGCTTCGATGAAGCCAACAGACGGCAAGCCGCGACGCATGCTGATGTCCCAGCCTGGCGCGCGCTAAGGCACAGGCCACGGTCACAGTCGCGAGAGCTCGGGCCCTCATGCCAAGGGCCCGGGCTCTCGTGCGTTTCGGCAGACCATCTCTTCATCCCTGATTGCTTCTTTCAGAGCGTTCTGACCGAAAAGCTCTCGTGCTTTGAGATTTATTGCGAGGCTGCGGCCGCCCAGTGTCAGTCGATGGTTTGGGCGAGTGCAACCACGCCGTGCAATGAGTTGGTGGACCCTGAGGAGCTTCGTGAACAATCGGCGGCTTCAGAAAGGACCACACCATGAAACTCGAACCGTTGATGTCGTACCACGCAGATCTGCTGCCCGCCGTGATGGTGGGCGCCGGTCCCCAAGGCACCCGGGCGATTTTTGAAGTCACTGGCGGCGCGTTCGAGGGACCTCGCCTGCGCGGCAAGTTGCTCACCGGCGGCGGCGACTGGATGCTGATCGACGCGCAGGGCATGGGCCACCTCGATGTGCGCGCGACCTTCGAGACGCACGACGGCGCGTTGATCTATGTGCAGTACTTCGGCCGGGTGATCGTGACCGAGGCGATCAACCAAGCCTTGCAAGGCAATGGGGCGACCGACTACGGCGACACCCATTTCTTCACCCAGCCCCGCTTTGAAACCGGCGATGCGCGCTACGCATGGCTGAATCAGGTCATCGCCGTGGCTCAGGGCCGCGTGTGCCACGGCCGCGTGGAGTACCAGGTTTTCGCCTGCGCGAACGGCTGAGCCGCGCGTCATGGCGCAAGGCGTCGAATTCCCGCGTGATCGTTGACACGCGCCGGGCCGCAACTGCCTACAGTCAGGCACCTGCGACCCCGATGGAATCTTCATGACCGACCTCAGCGCGCCACTCAAGACGCTGGCCGCCTACCGGCCAACGCACAAGGTGCGCTTCGTGACCGCAGCGTCGCTGTTCGATGGCCACGATGCCGCCATCAACATCATGCGGCGACTGCTCATGAGCATGGGCGCCGAGGTGATCCACCTCGGGCACAACCGCTCGGTCGACGAGGTGGTCACCGCCGCGCTGCAAGAAGACGTGCAAGGCATCGCGATCAGCAGCTACCAGGGCGGGCACGTCGAGTACTTCAAGTACGTGATCGACCTGCTGCGCCAGCGCGGCGGCGCGCACATTCAGGTGTTTGGCGGTGGCGGTGGCGTCATCGTGCCGGACGAGATCCGCGAGTTGCAGGCCTACGGCGTGACGCGCATCTACAGCCCCGAGGACGGCCAGCGCATGGGGCTGCAGGGAATGATCGGCGAGATGGTGATGCGCTGCGATCACAGCCTTTCGGAGCATGCGCCGAGCACGCTCGACGCCATCACTGGCCACCACGAACCCGCCTGGCGTGCGCTGGCTCAGCTGATCACCGCACTGGAAAACGGCCAGGCCGATGCGACGCTGGTGGCTTCGATGCGCGCACGCGCCGCGCTCACATCGGTGCCCGTGCTCGGCATCACCGGCACGGGCGGTGCCGGCAAGTCGTCGCTGACCGACGAGCTGATCCGCCGCCTGCGGCTCGACCAAGACGACCGCCTGCGCGTGGCCGTGATCTCGATCGACCCGTCGCGCCGCAAGAGCGGTGGCGCGCTGCTCGGTGACCGCATTCGCATGAACGCGATCGGCCCGTGGAGTCAGGCGCTGGCGGCCGACGCTGCGGCGGGCAGCGCGCAGCGCGTGTACATGCGCAGCCTGGCAACGCGCAACACCGGCAGCGAGGTGAGCGCCGCGCTGCCCGACGTGATCGCGGCGTGCAAGGTGGCCGGCTTCGATCTGATCGTGGTCGAGACCTCGGGCATCGGCCAGGGCGATGCGGCCATCGTGCCGATGGTCGATGTGTCGCTGTACGTGATGACGCCGGAGTTCGGCGCGGCCAGCCAGCTCGAGAAGATCGACATGCTCGACTTCGCCGGCTTCGTGGCCATCAACAAGTTCGACCGCCGCGGCGCAGCCGACGCGCTGCGCGATGTGTCCAAGCAGGTGCAGCGCAACCGCGAAGCGTTCGATGTCTTGCCCAGTCAGATGCCGGTGTTTGGCACCATCGCCAGCCACTTCAACGACGACGGCGTGACCGCGCTGTACCAGGCGATCAAGGCGCGGCTGATCGATTGCGGCTTGCGCGCTGATGCGACCGGACGGCTGCCGCGCGTGGACGTGCGCCACAGCGCCCAGCAAACGCCCATCGTGCCGGCGGCGCGCACGCGTTATCTGGCCGAGATCACAGACACCGTGCGCGGCTACAAGCGCAGCGCGCGCGCCCAGGCCGTGCTGGCGCGCGAGGCGCAGCAGCTGCGCTCAGCGCAGCGCATGCTGGCCAGCGAGAGCCCAGCCACGCCAGGTGAATCGCTGGCCGCGCTGGCTGCACTCGCCTCGCAGCGTGAAGCACGGCTCGATGCGCACGCACGCATGCTGCTCGCCCAGTGGCCCGAACTCCAGCAGGCCTACGCCGGCGATGAGTGGGTGCAAACCATCCGCCCCGGCACGCCGCAAGCGCGCGAGATCCGCACCGCACTGACCACCACCAGCCTGTCGGGCACGCGTGTGCGCAAGGTGGCGCTGCCCGGCTACGAATGCCACGGCGAGCTGCTCAAGTGGCTGCTGCTTGACAACGTGCCGGGCTCGTTTCCGTACACCGCCGGCACCTTCGCCTTCAAGCGCGAGGGCGAGGATCCGGCACGCATGTTCGCCGGCGAAGGTGATGCGTTTCGCACCAACCGGCGCTTCAAGCTGGTCAGCGAAGGGCTGCCGGCCAAGCGGCTGTCGACCGCCTTCGATTCGGTCACGCTTTACGGCCACGATCCCGATGTGCGCCCCGACATCTACGGCAAGGTCGGCAACTCGGGCGTGAGCATCGCCACGCTCGACGACATGAAGGTGCTGTATTCGGGCTTCGACCTGTGCGACCCCGCCACCTCGGTCAGCATGACCATCAACGGCCCGGCGCCCGCGGTGCTTGCGATGTTCATGAACACCGCCATCGACCAGCAGCTCGACAAGTTCGGGCTCGAACACGGCCGCGAGCCGAGCGCCACCGAGGCCACAGCGATCCGCGCTCACGCCTTGGCGCAAGTGCGCGGCACGGTGCAAGCCGACATCCTCAAAGAAGACCAGGGCCAGAACACCTGCATCTTCTCGATCGAGTTCAGCCTCAAGGTGATGGGTGATATCGCCGAGTTCTTCGTGCGCAACGAGGTTCGCAACTTCTATTCGGTGAGCATCAGCGGCTATCACATCGCCGAAGCCGGCGCCAACCCGATCAGCCAGCTGGCGTTCACGCTGTCCAACGGCTTCACCTTCGTTGAGGCCTATCTGGCGCGCGGCATGGCCATCGATGACTTCGCGCCCAACCTGAGCTTTTTCTTCAGCAACGGCATGGACCCCGAATACAGCGTGCTCGGCCGCGTGGCCAGGCGCATCTGGTCGGTGGCCATGCGCGATCGCTACGGCGCCAGCGAGCGCAGCCAGAAGCTCAAGTACCACGTGCAAACCAGCGGGCGCTCACTGCACGCGCAGGAGATCCAGTTCAACGACATCCGCACCACGCTGCAGGCGCTGATCGCGGTCTACGACAACTGCAACTCGCTGCACACCAATGCGTTCGACGAGGCCATCACCACGCCGACCACCGACAGCGTGCGCCGAGCCATGGCCATCCAGCTCATCATCAACCGCGAGTGGGGCCTGGCCAAAAACGAGAACCCCAGCCAGGGCGCTTTCATCATCGAAGAGCTCACCGAGCTGGTCGAAGAAGCGGTGCTCGCCGAGTTCGAGAAGTTGTCCGACCGCGGCGGCGTGCTCGGCGCCATGGAAACCGGCTACCAGCGCGGCCAGATTCAGGAAGAGTCGATGCACTACGAGATGCTCAAGCACACCGGCGAATACCCGATCGTGGGCGTCAACACCTTTCGCAACCCCAGCGGCGACCCGGTGCCCGAGCACATCGAGATGGCCCGCTCGACCGACGATGAAAAGCAGTCTCAGCTCGCGCGGCTGCACGCCTTCTGGGAGCAGCACGCGGTCGAGTCGCCGGCCATGCTCAAGCGACTGCAGCAAGCGGCGATCGACCAGCACAACGTGTTCGAGGTGCTGATGGACGCGGTGCGTGTTTGTTCGCTTGGGCAGATCACCCGCGCACTGTTTGAAGTCGGCGGGCAGTACCGGCGCAGCATGTGAGCGCCGAGCGGCCAAGGTGGCTGCGCTACATCTTGAGCTCGTGCATTTTTTCAGCCTGCTCCTGATCCAGCTGGAGTGCATTGCGCTGCGCATCGGCTTCTGACAGCAGAGCACCTTCCCATTTGGCGACCACGGCCGAAGCGATGGAATTGCCTACCGCGTTGGTGGCCGAACGGCCCATGTCGAGGAAGGTGTCGATGCCCAGGATCATCAGCAACCCGGCCTCGGGGATGCCGAACTGGTTGAGCGTGGCCGCGATCACCACCAGCGACGCCCTGGGCACGCCGGCCATTCCCTTGGACGTCATCATGAGTATCAAGAGCATCGTGATCTGCGTGCCCATGGACAGATGGATGTCGTAGGCCTGCGCGATGAACAAGGTGGCAAACGTGCAGTACATCATCGAGCCGTCAAGGTTGAATGAATAACCCAGAGGCATCACAAAACTTGATATCTTTCTTTCGACACCGAACCGGTCCAGTCCTGCCAATATCTTGGGGTATGCGGCTTCGGAGCTGGCAGTGGCGAACGAAATCAGGAAGGCCTCCTTGATATTGATCAGCAATTGCTTGATGCGTGGACCCAGAAAAACAAAACCAGCAAAAACCAAAAGACACCAAAGCGTGAAAAGTCCGATATAAAAATCAATCATGAAAACGGCAAATTTGGCCAGAATACCAAGACCGTTGATGGCAACGGTAGAGGCCATGGCCGCAAAAACCGCGATAGGCGCAAACTTCATGACATAGCCTGTGATTTTCAGCATCACGTGCGACAGCTCGTCAATGACATGAAGAAGATGCTTCACGCGATCGCCGAGCGAGGCCATGGAAATTCCAAAGAACATTGAGAAAACAACGATTTGCAGGATTTCATTTTTTGCCATGGCATCAAAAAATGATTTGGGTATCAGGTGTTTGATGAATTCCGTCAGCGTGAATTCGGACGTGGCCAGATTGGCACTCAGGTGAGATTCCGGCAAGGGCAGGTTCAAATTAGCGCCTGGTTGCATGAGATTTGCAAATATCAAGCCCAGCGTCAATGACAGCAATGAAGCAGTCAGGAACCAGGCGAGCGATTTGAGAAATATGCGTCCCACTGCAGAGGCATCGCCCATGTGAGCCATACCCACCACCAACGTGGAAAAAACCAGGGGCGCGATGATCATCTTGATCAAGGTCAGGAAAATATCCGACAACATCGAAAAATAGGACGAGTATTCCTTTATTCGATCCATATCGGTAACCTGTGTATTGATCAATGCACCCGCAACCACCCCCAGCGTCATGCAAATCAATATCAATTTTGTCTGACTTATTTTCTTCATTGAAGCCCTTGTCTTTGACTTGTCTGGATGAGTATGAAAACCTCATTCGACTTGGTGAATTTTTAAAACGCTCCCCGATCATCGTAAGTTACGATTTCCCTAGATGCATCGGCCAAAACCCACCGGGCGCACGAACTGCCAATGACACCCGCTGCCCTTCGATCATCCGCGTGTGCAGTGCTCGCCGCGCTGGGTTTGCTGTGCAGCCCGGATGCGCACGCATGGGGCGCGCAAGGCCACCGGGTGATTGCGACGCTCGCGGAAAAGGAACTCACGCCAGCGGCGCGCAAGGAGGTGAGTCGCTTGCTGGCCCTGGAGCCGGGGCAGACGCTGGTATCGGTCTCGACCTGGGCAGATGAGCACCGAAGTGAACAGTCCAGGCCGTGGCACTACGTGAACCTCCCGCGCGCGAGCTGCACCTACAAAGCACGACGGGACTGCGCGGACGGCCGCTGCGTGGTTGGCGCCATTCAGGCACAAATCAAGGTCCTCGCCTCGAGCGCGCCAGACGAAGAGCGTCTGGTTGCCCTCAAGTACCTGGTTCACTTCGCTGGAGACGTCCACCAGCCGTTGCACGCGGGCTTCCAGGACGACAAGGGTGGCAACACCTATCAGCTGCAGGCGTTCAAGCACGGCAGCAACCTTCATGCGCTGTGGGACACCGGCTTGATCGAATCCCTTGGCGAAGACACCCGCACGATGGCCGCTCGCCTGGCCCGCAAGGGCAAGGGCAAGGACAGGGGCAAGGTCAGGCCATGGACTGCGAAAGAGGCGGCACAGGAGTCATGCCGCATCGTGGCGGGGTCAGGCTTCTACCCTGGGCGCGTCGTGGGCGACGACTACATCGCCACCTACGTCCCGGTGTTGGAAGACCGCCTGGCGCTGGCCGCAGCCAGGTTGGCCGAACTGCTGAATCGCGTGTTGAAGTGAGCCGTGTGTGATCGCACAGCGCCTGCGGCGACAGGTCAGGCCGCAGCGCGCTTGGTGATGTCGCGGCACACGCCGACGAGTCCGATCAAGACCCCGCTCTTGTCGAACACTGGCGCCTTCAAGGTCTCGACCAACACGCGGCGCCCGTCGGGGTAGTCGAGCCACTCGTCGTTGCTGCGGCGCTCTCGGCTGAGCAGCATCTCCTGATCTTTCTCGCGGAAGAAGGCTGCGACTTCCTGGGGGAACAAATCGAAATCGGTTTTTCCGAGCAGCGTGTCGACCGGGCGCCCGACCAACTCGCCCCATGCCTTGTTGCCCACACGGTAGACCCCGTCGAGATCCTTGTAGAAGATCAAATCGGGGATGGAGTCGATGACGGCCTGCATCACGGTCCAGTCGTTCGCGGTGCTGTTTTCGTGCATGGTGTTTCCTTGCGTCACGTTTTGATGTCACTGACCGTAACCGTGAACCCGAGCTCGCGCTCACCAGCTCATTTTGATGCGCCGGCCAAACACAAACCAGTGGCCGTGTGGCCTCTGCGCCAGCAGGGGCTGGGGCTGGTGACATCGAGCGTGGGGATGCCTTCGCGATCGAGTCGCGCCACGTGGGTGTCGAAGCTGCGCACGCCGTGCGCATCGAGCTCGAGCCGAATCACCCAACCGCGTCGCTGTTCGTCGATGTCGGTTTCCTTCATGACGAAGTTACCCACGCTGTAGATGATGGGTCTGCCGCGATGGTGCTCGATGTCCTGCGTCACGTGGGGGTGGCCGCCGATCACGGCGTCGGCCCCGGCATCGATCATCAGCCGCGCGAGCTGGCGCTGACGTGCGTTGGCCACCAACTCGTTCTCCCAACCCCAATGCATGATCGGAATCACCAGATCGGCGTGGTGCACCCGACGGGCATTGCGGATGTCGTCGACCACCTGTTCGTCTTCGCTCCAGGCCACGCCCGGCGCATTGAAGTCGGCCTCGAAGCTGCGGGGGTGGTATTCGTTGTAGCTGAGGATGGCAATGCGCAAACCCTTGCGCTGAAGCACCAGCGGCGTGTGCGCCTGCGCGAGGTTGAGACCCCCGCCCACCTGCGCCAGGCCGGCGTCGCGCAGCAAACCGAGCATCTCGGCAAAGGCTGCACGGCCGAAGTCCCCCGAATGGTTGTTGGCCAGTGCCACAGCGTCGAAATGACGGCTGAGCACCGGCAGCACCCGCGGGTGGGCACGGAAGGTGTAGTTCTTGTCGCCCGCGCTGCCCGTGGTCGCGACCACGCATTCGAGATTGGTGATGCGGATGTCGGCGCTCGCGAACAGCGCAGCGAAACTGGCAAAGGGATCCTCGCCACGCCTGATCATGTCGCCTGCGGTGTCATCGAGCACGCTGTCACCGGCGAAGACTAGACTGACGCTGGTATCGGCGTTCTGGGCACCCATCCCCTGAAGCGCCACCAGCCACAAAAGGCATGCCGCCGCCCGCACCGCGCGCCTCATGGCGCCACGCCTTCCAGCGTGCATTGGTAGATGAGTTCGCGCTCCATCGGCCCGGCATAAAGACGCTGTTCGCCCGTCAGGGAATAAGGCTGCGGGGCGCTGGGATAAGGCGGCAAGTACTTTGCCTCTTGAATCATCACCAGACGCGATGGCGCACCGGAGTACACGTACAAGACGATGCGCTCGAGCTTCTCGTCGGTGCCGACCATGACCGCCTTGAAGGCAAAACGCCCCCCGATGGCCACGGACTCCACCGGGTAGGGGTCAGACACCGGTCGCGCAACGACCGGATGCACAACACCGGCATAGCTCACTTCGCAGCGCAACAGCGGCGCGGCCCTCGCGCTGGATGGCAAACCCACGCACAGGCACACCAGAGCGAACACGGCTCGAAAACGGGGCGGAATCTTTTTCAAACGAGTTCTCACGGACAGGACGGGCAGACAGGCAAAGGCCGATGGTGGCGCAGGCAGCGTCGGCTTAGAGTAACCCTCGCCGTTCGCCATCCCGTATTCGATTCAAACCACTGGGGCCACCATGATCAAACGTCTGCTTTCCACCCTTGCGCTGTTCTCGCTGGTACTCATGGCGTCACCAGCCAGAGCGGATTCGTATCAGGCCACCATCGATCTGTTCAAGGAGGCGGGACAAAGCAGCCACTTCTTCAAGCACGCCTACGGCTACGCGGTGTTCCCCACCATCGGCAAGGGCGGCATCGGCATTGGTGGGGCGTACGGCAGCGGACGTGTTTATAGCGGTGGCGCACCCATTGGCAAGACCTCGATGACTCAACTCACGCTCGGCTTTCAGCTTGGCGGACAGGCTTACAGCCAGATCATCTTCTTCGAGGACAAGCGCTCGCTCGATGAGTTCACCAGCGGCAACTTCGAGTTTGGTGCCGAGGCCTCGGCGGTGGCGATCACGGCAGCCGCAGGCGCCAAGGCCAACACCGCGGGCAATTCGGCGGGCATCAGCGGCACCAAGGACGATGCAAAGAACGTGGGCGAGTACTACAAGGGCATGGCCACCTTCACCGTGGTCAACGGCGGGCTGATGTACGAGGCCACCATCGGCGGGCAGAAGTTCAGCTACGAGCCGAACTGACCCGGCGCCTCAGCCCAACGAGTCGTAAATCGACTCGAACGCCTGCGTCAGCTTGTGGCGCGGTTCCAGATGAATCATGGGCATCGACAGCTCATGCGACTCCTTGATCTTGACGCTGGCGCCGAGATAGGGAACGAGCACCGGCAAGCCTTCATCGATCAATTCCTGAACCGTGCGCTGCGGCAGCGTGGCCCTGGGCTGGAACTGGTTGACCACGATGCCCTCGACCACCAGCTCAGCGTTGTGGTCGGCCTGGATTTCCTTGACGCTTTCCAGCAGCCCGTAAAGCGCGCGGCGCGAGAAGTCGTCGCAGTCGAACGGGATCAGGCAGCCCTGCGCCGCGATCAGGGCTGACTGCGTGTAGAAATTCAGCGCCGGTGGCGTGTCGATCCAGATGCTGTCGTAGTCGCTCGCCAGCTCGAGCAGCGCGTCGCGCAGCTTGTAGATCTTGTGCCGGCTCTCCAGCTTGCCGTGCAACTCATCGAGCGCAGCGCTGGCACCCATCAAATGCAGGTTCTCCCAGGGCGTCTCGACGATGAAGTCGGCGGTGTCCGCACCGCGCACGCTGAACTTCAAGGTGGCATCAAAGAACTCGGCGGCTCCCGCGAACTCTTCATCGGCTTGCGCGCCCAGAAGGTAGCGGCTGGAGTTGGCCTGACGGTCGAGATCAATCACCAGCGTGCGCTGCCCTCGATGCGCCGCGATGGCCGCGAGGTTGCAGGTGATGGTTGATTTGCCGACACCGCCCTTCTGGTTGAAAACAACGCGTCGCATTTCAAATCCTCCATCGGCTGTACGGAGTTCGAATTCTGCGGCATCCCCCTTTAAACAACGGCCGCTGACGCTCTTGGTGTCTTTGCCACGTTCGTGGGTATTTCTCATTGACAGCACCACCCCTCTGTATGTAAATTTTATTTGACGGTAGTTTGTGTCATTTTGTATTGACACCTCGTGCTCGAGGTGTCTGAAGGTTTATGGCCATGGTGGCCATGAAGAACCCTCGTGCGGGTGAAGCACGCGTTTAAACGTCTTGCAAGGAGATCAACACCATGTCTTACAAAGACACACCAGGGCCATCCGGCCTGACCGATGCGGAATCCGAAGAGATCCACCGTCACCTGATCCAGGGGACGCAGATTTTCGGAATGATCGCCGCGCTGGCACACCTGCTGGCATTCATCTACTCCCCTTGGCTCAAGTAAGAGGACCACACCATGATTTACGGAAAAATGTGGACTGTCGTACGGCCTACCGTTGGCGTACCTATCTTCCTCGGCGCAGTTGCTGTGGGTTCGTTCTGCGTTCACCTGGCCCTCGTGTCCAACACGACCTGGGTGCGCGGCTTCCTGAACGGCGCAGCTGGCAAGGCTGCAGTCACGGCACCCGCCATGGCTGCTGCACCTGAAGCGGCTGCCGCTCAGAAGTAAGGAATCCTCTTGGGAGGATTCATGGACGTCCGGGGCCCGCAACGGCCCTGGACTCTTTCTTTGAGAAACAGGCCATTTCCCGGCTTGGTTGACGGCAAGAAGAACAAGACCTGGAAACTGGGCTCAGTCCGACTCATGCCCCACACCCAATGACTGCGGCCACTCAAAAATTCATGCGCGCCTGGGCTAGCATGGGCACGCGCTTTTTGCCTTTTGCCGACGCGGCAACCCCTGACTTGCCCCTGGGAAGATTGCTCAGGCTGTCGCTCTTTCAGGTGTCGGTCGGCATGGCGCTGGTTCTGCTTATCGGCACGCTCAACCGGGTGATGATCGTCGAGCTCAAGGTGCCCGCGGCGCTGGTGTCGACCATGATTGCCCTGCCTTTGCTCTTTGCACCTTTCAGGGCACTCATCGGATTTCGTTCGGACACCCATCGCTCTGCGCTGGGTTGGCGGCGTGTTCCCTTCATCTGGATGGGCACGCTGATCCAGTTCGGCGGGCTCGCGATCATGCCGTTTGCGTTGCTGGTGCTGTCGGGAAGTGGTCAGGCAAGTCAGGCCCCCGAATGGGTGGGGTGGCTGGGCGCGGCCATCGCATTCTTGCTGGTGGGTGCGGGCCTGCACACAACGCAAACCGTCGGTCTGGCGCTGGCCACCGATCTCGCTCCGGTCGAGTCACAGCCCAATGTGGTGGGGCTGATGTACGTGATGCTGCTGCTGGGCATGATCGTGAGCGCGCTGGTGTTCGGCGCACTGTTGGCTGATTTCAGCCCCGGACGGCTTATACAGGTGATCCAAGGCTCTGCACTTCTCACATTGATCCTCAATGTGACCGCCCTGTGGAAGCAGGAGGGACGAAACCGCTCGAGACAACCGTACCGCCAGGACCCAAGCTTCAGGGAGTCCTGGTCTGCCTTCACCAGCGGCAACGATGCGGTCAGACGCTTGATCGCGGTAGGCTTGGGAACCATGGCGTTCAGTATGGAAGACGTGCTGCTTGAGCCCTATGGCGGTGAAATTCTTCACCTGAGCGTTGCAGCCACCACGGCTCTGACCGCAACACTGGCTCTGGGCGGGTTGGGCGGGTTTGCACTCGCATCGAACGTGCTGAATCGCGGGATGGATCCGTTCCGCATGGCCAGCATCGGCACTCAGGTTGGCGTGCCTGCCTTCGTGGCCGTGATTTGTTCGGACAGCCTGAACTCACCAGCGCTGTTTTCACTTGGGGTGTTCCTGATCGGTTTTGGTGCCGGGCTGTTTGGCCACGGCACATTGACAGCAACCATGAGGCTCGCTCCAAAGGAACAAAGCGGCCTTGCCTTGGGAGCGTGGGGCGCAGTGCAGGCCACTGCAGCCGGCATTGCCATTGCGCTTGGCGGCGTGATTCGCGATGTCGTTGCCACACAGACAGAATCAGCAACGGCCTACGCGGTGGTCTATGGCATCGAGATCGCTTTGCTGATCGGCACCATGTACGCCATGTCGCCCTTGATACGAAGAACCCCGCTGCGGCAGGTCACGGCCTGAGCGGCTTGGCGCGCACCTTCACTCGTTGAAAATCCCCCCCCACTGAATCAACCCGTCCATCAAGGAGACAGACATGACAGTCACTCAGATTCTTTTCGTTCTTTGGTTCATCGTTGTCGGCATCTGGATCCTGAACCAGTTCAACAAGAAGTGACAGCAACAGCGGCCAGAGATCCCGGCCGTTGTCGTTTGTGGATGAGCAAATCGAACTTGCTGTGCTCACTCCTGGGGGGGCCACATGGGTTCAGGCTCATCAAGCGCCGATTCAAGGCGCGAATGGATGCTTTGCAACTCCTCGACGTAGAGCCTGGCAATGGCGCGCTGACGGTCATTCAAGGGCTTCCACAGCGTACCCGCGTCGGCCAGCTCGACCAAGCCTGTCACGTGCAACTGGAATTCACGGTACCGCGGATGGGTCGCGATCAACGATGACAGGATCACGGTGACGCCGGCCTGCATGGCCATCAAGACCTCGATTTCCTGACGCAAAACGCGAGGGTCGGTGCTTTCCATGCGTGGCCTTTCTTGAGAAATATCTGCAGATGCCACGGACTTTGCCACGGCCAGATCAAGCGCCAAAAACAAGCCCTTTGCGTTCGAACGAAAGCGTCGTCAAAACCCGAAGCACTTCCCGTGAGAATTCGCACACAGCGACGTGAAAAACCACCCTCTCGGGTCGTACTCTTGAGCAGGAAATCGCACTAATCTTGGGTTCTCGCGCCATCGATGTTTCACCCGATTGGCGATCACTTCAGAACCAGATTCAAAGGCGTGCCGTGAGTTCCTTCAGTTCCCTTCCGCTCAGGACCTCTAGTTCACAGCAAGGCGCTCGGACCCTTCAGCAAGCGCGCATGCTCAACGCACAGCCCTTGGCCCGTGAGCAAACGACTCTGGGTCACTTCGATTCGTCGGCCGATCTCAAATTCGGTCTGGACGTCATCGAACTGCCTGGCGATGAACTGCATGCCGAGTTTCACGGCCTGTTCAGCAACCGTTAAACCACTTTTGCCCGACAACCCGGGCCTGATTTGAATCGGGGGCTTGGCGGGCTCAACGAATCACGGCAATCTGCTCGCGAACACCGCTGCGATAGGTGAATATCGTGAGAGAGGCGTTCTTGATATCGCCCTTGATGTCGAATGAGATCAAGCCGGTGACGCCCTTGTAGCCTTCGGTCGCGGCCAGCACAGGGATGTATTTCACCGGGTCTGCCGAACCTGCCTTGACCATCGCCGTTGCCAGCAACCCGACAGCGTCGTAGACATACGGGGCGTACAACTGCACCTCGACGCCGTATTTTTTCTTGAAGGCCATGCGGAAGTCGTCCATGCCTTTTTTCTGCTCGCCCTCCACGCCTCCGGCTTCAGCGCAAAACACCTTGCCATCCGCGATTGCTCCAGCGGCCAACTTCGGCAGATCGCTGGTGCATAGGCCATCGCCCCCGACGAACCTGGCATCGATGCCCAGTTGCCTCATCTGGCGAATCATCGGCCCGGCCACCGCGTCCATCCCACCGAAGAAGATCAGATCCGGCTTGTTCGCCTTGATGGCGGTCAGGATGGAAGTGAAGTCCGTGGCCTTGTCGGTGGTGAACTGGCGCGCAACCACCTTGCCGCCGGCTGAGATCACGCCTTTTTCAAACTCTTGAGCCACGCCCTGGCCATAGGCCGTGCGGTCATCGATGACGGCAACGGCGGTGCTGTTGAGCGTATTGACGGCGTATCGGCCCAGGGCGCCGCCCAATTGCACATCATCAGCCACCACACGAAAGGTGGTCTTGTAGCCCTGGCGGGTGAACTTGGGGTTGGTGGCCGACGGCGAGATCTGAGCAATGCCCGCATCGCTGTAAATCCGGGACGCGGGAATGGACGTGCCTGAGTTCAGATGCCCCACGACGCCATTGACCCCGGAGTCCACCAGTTTTTGCGCCACGGCGGTCGCCTGCTTTGGGTCAGCGGCATCGTCTTCGGCGAGCAAGGCGAACCTGACCTTCTTGCCGCCCATCATCAAGCCCTTGGCGTTGAGATCCTCAATCGCCATCCTTGCGCCCATCTCGTTGTCTTTGCCCAGGTGCGCGATGCTGCCGCTGGTGGGCGCAACGTGGCCGATCTTGACGATCGCCTCTTGTGCAAATGCGCCCAGAGGCAGGGCCAGGGCGGCGAAGACGGCTGCATGCCTGACGTTGATGCTCATAGAGGCTCCAGATGGATACAACTCGGGTGAATCACGAACTTGTCAAGTTGATGACACCGCAGTTTCAGGATCTCGGCGCTTGGCCAATTCTTGCGATACCGCCTGGCTCACGATGCTGCGCAGCGTCGAAGCCAGTTCATTTTTCGCGTGGGTGGCCAGTTCTTCGACTGCCCGATCCAGCACGGCAAACATCAGCGGCGACAGGCGTTCGCTGACCATGTTGTCGATTTGTTGCTCGATCTGCTCGAGGATGCGCTGCGTGAGCTGCGCTTCGTCAACCGGGGTGAACGCCTGGGGCTGCGTGGATGTGGGAGTGATGCGCTCCTCGAGCCAGGCCTCATCGCACAAGACAGGCATCTCGTGATCAAGGATCGGCACGACATCAAGCGTCGGCGGCGGTGTAACGGCCGGCGCCCACTCGACCACTTCGGTCAGGGTGGGCACGCTGACTGGAGGCAAGGACGGTTGGATCAAACCGCTGCCTCGTGCTTGCGTGGGGTGTAGCCGCGGGCGACATATTGCTTCCACCGCAGTCGGCCTGCCTCACGGTCGACCTCGGTATCGCCCACCAACTCGATCAGCCGGTCAAAGGATGCGAAGCTCTCAGACACTGACTCACCCAGATTCACCAGCACGGCGAGATCGGTGGCACGGCTGGCATCTTCGACCAGCCAGACCGCCGAATGCTCCAGCACCGATGCGGCCACGGGCTTGTCAGCCACGCGAACGTGGGGCAAGAACCCTTCAGGCTCCAAGGCCCAGAGCTGTCGGTCCATTTCAGTCAGCACCGCAGTCGAGCCCGTCACGGCAACACGCACTCCCTTGCGATAGGCCTTGCGCAACAAGCGGCATGCGTACTGCACCCGGTCAGGCAGGTTGACATGAAACTCGACCTCGGTCATCGGCTCGTTGTCACTTGACCTGCGAGAGCACGAAGTGAGTCAGAAGTGCGACCGGACGGCCGGTGGCGCCCTTGGCTGAACCCGACTTCCAGGCGGTGCCTGCAATGTCAAGGTGCGCCCAGCGGTACTTGCCCGTGTAGCGGCGCAGGAACATGGCGGCCGTGATCGACCCGCCGGCACGCGAACCGACATTGCCCATGTCGGCGAAATTGCTCTTCAGGCCCTCGTCGTATTCGTCGTCAAGCGGCATGCGCCAGCAAGGATCCAGAGCCGCGTCGCCTGCGTTGAGCAGTTCGGCAGCCAGCGCGTCGTCGGAGGTGAACAAGCCCGAGCGGTGGTGACCGAGCGCGATCACGCAAGCTCCGGTCAAGGTGGCGACGTCCACCACGACAGTAGGCTTGAAGCGTTCGGCGTAGGTCAGCGCGTCGCAAAGAATCAAGCGGCCCTCGGCGTCCGTGTTGAGAATCTCTATGGTCTGGCCAGAAAGACTGGTGACCACATCGCCCGGCTTGACCGCCTTGCCGCTGGGCATGTTGTCGCAGGCGGGAATGATGCCGATGACGTTGAGTTTCGGCTTGATCTCAGCGACCGCGCACAGGGTGCCCAGCACGCTGGCCGCGCCACCCATGTCGAATTTCATCTCGTCCATTTCGGCTGCTGGCTTGATCGAGATGCCGCCAGTGTCGAACGTGATGCCCTTGCCCACCAGCACCACCGGCGCGCGCGACTTGGGTGCGCCCTCGTAGCGCGCCACGATGAAACGAAGCGGCTCATCGGAGCCTTGGGCCACGGCGAGAAATGCGCCCATGCCCAGCTTTTCGACAGCCTTGCGATCAAGAACTTCGACCTTGAGCCCATGGCTCTTCACCATCTTCTTGGCCTGATCGGCCAGAAAGGTCGGCGTGCAGAAGTTGCCAGGTCGGTTGGCCAGCTCCCGTGCGAGGGTCACGCCGGCTGCGATTGCGGCACCGCGCTGCAAGCCGGCAGCCACGTCTCGGGCCTGCGCCTTGACACACACCAGCGAACACACCGCCAAAGCCGATGCGGCCGGTGCACTGGGCTTGCTGTGGCGATACATATAGACCGCCTCGGCGGCCGATGTGGCCAGCACCTGAGCATGCAGCGACGTGAGCGCGGTGGTGTCGCCCATCGCCACGGCAATGTGCCGAGCGCCAGACGACTTCAGCTGGCCCAGGCCCAGCGCCACGGCGGCCTTGAAGGCCTTGAGGCCACCAGTGGCGGCAGCTGCCACCACCATCAGGCGCGCCACCTTCATGGCGGTGGGGCGATGGACGTAGAGCGTTCGGCCGGACTTCAATTCGAAGTCCCCGGCTTTCACGGCGTCATCGATCAACGCCGCCAGCGGGGCCTCAAGAGCAGCATCAACCGCCGACCCCTGAACGATCAGGATCAAGGCATCAGCGTCGACTTTCGACAAGGATTCGGGCGATGCAACGAGGTGTCTGAAGTCCATAATCGGGCGCTCTCAAAGGGTGTTCCGATGTTATTCGATACGACCTTTGCTGCTGCTCACAGAGCCCCATGAAAACCGTCAGACGCCTCTTCTATGTCGACATCGTCTCGGCGGTTGCCTTCGTGGCATTGGCGTTCCTGTCACTGTTTTTCTTCATCGACTTCGTCGATGCCATTTCCGAGGCGGCGCGTCGCGGCTACTCAAGCCTGATCGCAGCGGCATCGTGTGTGCTCGAGATTCCGACGCACCTGTACGAACTGGCGCCGATCGCTGTGCTGATCGGCACGATCTACGCGTTGTCTCGTTTGTCGCAGTCTTCGGAATTCACCATCTTGCGCACCGGTGGCTTGGGCCCTGGGCGCGCCTTGCGGCTGCTGGCCACGCTGGGCATTGCATTCGGGGTGTTCACCTTCGTGGTGGGCGACTATGTGGCACCACTGGCCGAAACCCAACTGGCCCAGTTGAAGTCGTTCGCGCGCGGCGGGACGTCTCTCGGGCGCTCTGGGGTCTGGCTCAAGGAACGCCATGCGACCGATGACGGGGACCGCTCCTATTCGGTCCATGTATCGGGCACCGGGGCGTCGGGCGAATTGCTGGGCGTGAAGATCTTCGAATTCGATGAGCAAGGCCTGATGACGCGAACCATCGCGGCGGAGTCGGGCGTGGTCGAAGGCACTTCGCTTTGGAAGCTGTCCAACGCCCGCATCACGCAATGGGTGGCGGGCAATGCCTTGCAGCAGCCCATGATGTCGACGGAGACCCGCAGTGAATGGCTGTGGAACGGTGGCCTCTCTGCCGAGGTGGTGTCGTCGGCGCTGCTGCCTGTGGACAGCATGTCCACCTTCGAACTCTGGCGCTACATCGCGCACCTCGACACCAATGCACAAGCCATCCAAGCCTATGAAATCCAGTTCTGGAAACGTGCTTTCTATCCTTTCGCCTGCCTGGTGATGGTGGGCCTCGCGCTGCCATTCGCCTACCTGCATGCTCGCTCCGGAGGCATCAGCCTGAAGGTGTTTGGCGGGATCATGCTGGGCATCAGCTTCGTCTTGCTCAACAACCTGTCGGGCCACCTTGGATTGCTGAAGAACTGGACGCCGTGGTTGGTCGCAGCAGCACCCGGAGTGCTGTTTTTGATGATGTCGATGCTGGCGTTTGCCTGGCTGGTTCGCTTTCGATGAAAAACGCTCTACTGCTTTTTTGCCATGGAGCTCGCGACCCCAACTGGGCCAGGCCCTTCGAAGCGGTGCTGGCGCGCATTCGTGAACTCCATCCCGACATGCCCGTCGCGCTTGCCTTCCTCGAATTCATGTCGCCTGGTTTGATCGAGGCTGGCCAAACACTTGCCGCTGCGGGTTGCGACAGCGTGGAGGTGGTGCCACTTTTTCTTGGCACCGGCGGCCATGTGAGAAAAGACCTGCCGGCCCTGATGGACACCTTGCGGCTCGCACACCCGCAGGTCTCATGGTCCGTTCAGCCTTCGATCGGCGAGTCGCCTTGCGTGATTGCCGCCATGGCAGATGCGGCACTGGCGGCCATGCAACGCGCGCGGGCAGCGGACTGACGGACATCGCCACGCATGAACCTTCATCAATTCAGATTCGTCCAGGAAGCGGTGCGGCAAAACCTCAACCTGACCGAAACAGCCAAGGCACTGTTCACATCGCAGCCTGGTGTGTCCAAGGCGATCCTTGAACTCGAAGGCGAGTTGGGGGTGGACATCTTCGCCCGTCATGGCAAGCGGTTGCGTCGGGTGACCGAACCCGGGCTTGAGGTGCTCAAGGCGATCGAAATCATCATGCGAGAGGTCAACAACCTCAAGCGCATTGGCGACGAGTTTTCCAATCAAGACGCCGGCACGCTGTCGATCGCCACGACCCACACGCAGGCTCGCTATGTGTTGCCCGAGCCGGTGGCCAGGCTGCGCAAGCGCTTTCCCAAGGTCAACGTGAGCCTGCATCAAGGCAACCCGCAGCAAGTGGCTCAGATGCTGATCGAGGAGGTGGCCGAGGTGGGGCTGGCAACCGAGTCGCTCGATCGTTTTGACGAACTGGTCACCTTGCCATGCTACGAATGGCAGCACGTCGTGGTGATGCCGGCGGGTCATCCGCTGGCGCAGCTCGAGCGCTTGACGCTGGAGCACCTGGCGCTCGAGCCGTTGATTTCCTATCACCCCACTTTCACCGGTCGCACTCGCATCGATCAGGCCTTCGAGTCGCGCAGGCTCAAGCCGAACATCGTGCTCGAAGCCATCGACTCGGATGTGATCAAGACCTACGTGAGGCTGGGTCTGGGCATCGGCATCGTGGCCGAAATGGCCGTGCGCGATGACCCGCCCGGCTCGGACCTGGTGTGGCGACCTGCGGGGCAGTTGTTCGGGCAGAACGTGGCACGCATCGCATTCAAGCGCGGCGCCTACTTGCGCAACTTCGTCTACGTGTTCGCCGAGATGGTGTCCGATCGCCTGAGCCGCGCTCTGATCACACGCGGCATCAACGGATCAACCGACGGCGAGTGACCCGCTACGTCGATATTCGCCACACCACCCAGCCGATGTCAACGGCTTCAGCCACGCGATGCGGGGTCTTGCGTCGGGGGCAGCAGCTCAAGGTTGAAGTCAACGGTCGAGTCCATTGCACTCATGACCTGATTTGTGGTCTGAAGGTAGCCCGATTCTGATCCCTCAGGCTCGAGCGGCAACAAGAAGTCCACCGTATCCACAGCCGACGGCTGCGAAGCCATCGAAGCGCGCGCCAGCAGGTACAAAGACTGAAGGTCAGCCATCGCAGTCAGATCGAAAACGCCTGATTCCTCATCGCCGTGCACCATCAGCGATCCGATGAGGCGCATCGCCTGTGCTGGCTCAATCCATGCGCTTTCGATGCGCCTTGTCACCTCGGGATAGGAATCAAGTGGTCTGCCGGATGTGCGGCCGTCGGTCCAACCGGTGGGCGACGGACCGAAGCGGCGATCGAGACCCTCGCGCACGCGCTCATACGAGTCGCGGTCCTCAAGCCGCCGATAGATTTCGAGCAACTTGAGGTAGGGCCACGCGCCGCCGCCGCCGACGCCACACAGTTGCTGCTCGAGCAAGGACACGGCAGAGCCATCCTGACCCAGCGCCACGAAAAACTCGGCCTGCTGCTCAAGATCGATGAGTTCATCTGCGCTCAGCCAGGGAAGTTCAGTCGCACTGACAAACGGCGCGGCCTTGGGCTTCAAGTCGATGGCAGGCTCAGCGACCGGTTCGTCTGCATAGCCACGCATGCTGTCCACGGCCGTGAGCACATCCACGGCCGTGTCCTGAACAGATGCACCCGAAGGCCAAGCCTGCGAATCATCAACGTTGGGCGGCATGCTGGCGGCCGATACCGCCTTGGCGCCGAACTGCGTCGATTCAGCCGGGCGCTGCGAATCGGCGTTCCACCAACTTGAAGTGGCCTTGTCCGCAGGAGCAGACGCCTTTTGTCTGACCATCCAGAACACGCCGGCCAGCAAAGCGATAACGACGGCCCCAAGCACCCAGGCTGCAAGCAGCAAGCGATCGCTCCACTCCTGGGACTCGCGCAGGCTCAGACGCATCTGGGCGATATTCCTGTCTGCGGCTTCTGCCTGTGTCTTGAGCGAGTCCATCTGCTTTTGCATCGCCTGCAAAGCCTCGCGCTGCTGCTGCGCGGCGGCTTGAGCCTCTGAAGCGGCAAAGGCGGCCGCGCTTGCGACCGAGGCGGCCAACTCAGCCGCCGAGGCTGCCGCTTGCTCTGCAGCAGCCACCTCGGCAGACCGATCGGCCGGCTCCAGCCGCAAACGGGCGGAGCGCTTCGGCTTACTCGGGGCCTTCGCGGCGTTGACCCTTGGCTTGGCAAGCTCTAGCGCACCGGCGGCCGCGGGGGCAGACTTCACAGCGCGGCTGCGTTTGGCGGTGCGGCGAGGCTCGATTGAACGAGCCGGCTGACTGCCAGCAACCGGATCGTTACGTGATTCAGACAGCACGCGCCCGGGCTGGGCGTCCGCCCTGCCGGCCACCGACGCGGGCGGTGCCACAGGCACTTCTGGAACAGCCTGCTGCGACTCAGCCAGCACCTGTACGGGCTGCGTTGGCGGATCAACGAACAACACGAACTGGCGCGTCAGCCGAGGCGGGCAGCCGGCGGCCAGAGTGACATTGACCACCGGCTCATCAACACGAACGGTGGTCGATACCCTCAGGACCCTCACCGATGAGTCAGCAGACCACTCGAGCTGCGAAATCACCGAGCCCGGCGGAACGCGGAAGTCACCCAGAAAGACCTCGGCGCTCACGCATTCGGCAGTCAACTGCTCGGTGCCGTCCGCGGTGACCGGCACCGTGAACTCCAGCGTCTGCCCCAGCGAGGTGTGATGTGTGACTCGACCAAAGCCAATGGCAAGGGCCGATTGCGATGCAGCAAGCATCAACACACAACTGAGAAAAAACGCTGTTTTTTTGAGCATGCGCAAGGACAGATCGATGTCGAATCGACGATAGCACGCAAGCCTTGCGAGGGCTCGCGTCAGGATTCAGCCCATCCAGGCGCGGCCATGTGTTCGAGTCGGCCGCAATCTGCAGGTCAACGCCCTTGCCTGCCTGGGGTCAACGCGGCGCAGGATCCTCTGTGCCGTCGATTGGGGTGTGCGAGTGCCAGCCGGTGCTCAGCGTCGAGGGCGGCTCGGCAGGGTCCGGCTTCATCTGTGTGCTGAGGTTTGTAGCGGACTTCAGAGCCGCGTCAAAAAGCTCAAGACACTGGGTCAGCGCCGCGGGAGCGGGCTCGGCCAGCTGCATGCGCAGGTAAAGCTTGCCGCGCATCGTCATCAGCAGGAACGGTGGAGATTGCCGCAACAGGTCTTGCGAGGCTTTCAACAACTGGTCGGCGAGGCCGCCCTTGATCCATGCCAATGTGAGTTCGGGATCGGCGCCCAGCACGCAAAACTGCGCACGCAGGGCCTTGTCCCAGGACAAGTCGACCTTGGGAAACATTGCCAGCCAGCGCATCTCCTCCGGGGTGGACATGTCGAGTACGGTCTGCGCAGCCTGAGTGAAACGCTCGAAGGTTTCTCCTTCCAGCTTTTCCATCAGCGGCAGCGTCAGCAGCAACATTTGAAACCCGCCCGGCAGGTTCAGGTCCATGCGCAAACGCAACTCATAGGGCGCGATGTAGTCACGCTGGGAAGGACCCCACTCCATGCGCAAATCACAGCCGCTGGCGGTACTTTCGATGACGAAGCGAGCCTGATCCGGCGCCTTGCGAAACCGAAAGCCTGCTCGCTTGGCCCAAGACTCGACCGCAGCCAAGCCCACTTCCCCAGCGCCCCCGTGATCCGAGAACAACCAACGCTTCACCGAATCAAACATCTGGGTCCCAAAGGCTGCCTGAGGGCGAAGGTGGTGTCTGAGAGCGTGCTGAGCGTCATGACCATGTGGGATTGCCATCGGTGGCGCGGCGGACAGGAATCGAACCTGTAACCCCCAGCTTAGAAGGCTGGTGCTCTATCCGGTTGAGCTACCGCCACCGCTGAACGTGAACCCGCCGTTTCACTCGGTGGCAAGTCATCCGAAGCATCGGGCATCAGACCCAGAAACTGCCACAGCGACTGCGGGCATTGATCTTGATTTGGTCGGGGCGGTGGGATTCGAACTCACGACCACCTGGTCCCAAACCAGGTGCGCTACCAGGCTGCGCTACGCCCCGAAGGAGGTGATTCTAAGCCGCCAAATGCGAGCCAATCCGGGCTGCGATGTTTTTTGAACGCAAATTGCTGCTTCACGCACGTCGCGCAGCAAGGTGTGGTTCAGTGAGTCATCTGTGCCCAGACCTTTTCCAGGCGCTTGGCACTGACGGGCTGAGGCGTGCGCAACTCTTGTGCGAACAGGCTGATTCGCAACTCCTCGAGCAGCCAGCGAAACTCGTCGAGGCGCGCGTCGCGAACGCCTTTGCGCTCGGCCACCAGACGGAGGTAGCGCTGCTCGATGGGACGCAACTCGGCCAGCCTCGCGGCATCGCGCACCGGGTCGGCACGCCACTTGTCCAGCCGCATGACCACGCCTTTCAAGTAGCGCGGCAAATGCGCCAGCTGAGCCCATGGCGTGAGCACCAGAAAACGCTTGTTCACCAGGCGCGCGAGTTGCGCCTCGATGTCATCCGACATGTCTTTGGGCACACGCGAGTCCTTGAGCTTGCGCTGCGCGGCCGAGTGATCGACAAGGATCGCCAAAGCCGTGCGCGCGACCTCATTGGCGATCAGCGTCAAGCGAGCACGCCCCTCGTCAAGACGGCGCTTGAACGCCACCGGCTCGGTGGGCAGCGGGTCGACCAGAAAGGCGCGGTCGATGGCCAGACCAATGATGAGCTCGCGCAACTCATCGGCCGAGCCCAGGCTGATGAACTGCACCGACATCTTCTGCAGGTCGGGGATGTTCTTTTCAAGGTACTTGAGCGCGTCGCGGATCTGCAGCGCGACCAGCCGCCGCATGCCCTCGCGGTGACGCATCGCGGCCACCACCGGCTCGTCAAAGACTTCGATGGCCACCGCGCTGCCGCGATCGATCAAGGCCGGAAAGCCCACCATCGTCTGGCCGCCGCGGCGCACCTCCAACAGCTCGGGCAGTTCGCCGAAAGTCCAGTCGGTGAAGAGTTCTGCGGCCGCCACACCTGAGGACTTCTGCGAGGTGCCCGTCGTGGCTGCAGGCGTTTCACGCTTGCTTTCGTCGCCATCGGGCCGCGCAGCCGCCGGGTTCGGTTCGGACGCCGCGGCCGCAGGCGTTTTCAGCTGTGCCAACGCCTGGAACGCCGAGCGAGCCTGCCCACCCAGTTCGGACTTCATGGCCGACAGGTTGCGACCGGTACCCAACTGGCGACCGTGTTCGTCCACGATGCGAAAGTTCATGAACAGATGCGCGGGCAACTGCTCGGGTTTGAAGTCAGCACGTTTCACATCAAGCTGCGTCTTGTCACGCACATGCCTGAGCAACGCGTCCACGAGGCTGCCGCCGCCAAACCCGTGGGCGTCGTTGATGGCAGCAATGAAGGTGTCGGCGTACTCTGGCAAAGGCACCAGACGAGAGCGCGGCCGCTGGTGCAGTGTCTTGACCAGCGCCAGGACCTTGTCTTTGAGCATGCCGGGCACCAGCCATTCGCAGCGCTCGTCGCTGACCTGGTTGAGCGCGTAGATGGGCACGGTGACGGTGATGCCGTCCTTCGCGTCGCCCGGCTCATGCAAGTAGCTCGCGGCGCAATCCACCCCGCCCAGACGCAGTGCCTTGGGGAACGAGGCCGTCGTGATGCCGGCAGCCTCGTGGCGCATCAACTCATCGCGCGTGAGCAACAACAGTTTCGGCTGGCGCCTGATCTCGTCGCGGTACCAGCGCTCCAGCGTGGCGCCGCTGCACACATCGGCGGGCAATTGCTGGTCGTAGAAGGCGTAGATCAGCTCGTCATCGACCAGCACATCCTGCCGCCGCGACTTGTGCTCAAGCTCCTCGACCTGCGCGATGAGCTTGCGGTTGGCGCCAAGGAACGGCAGCCGGGTTTCCCACTCGCTGCCAACAAGCGCCTCGCGAATGAAGATCTCGCGCGCCTCGGCCGGATTGACCAGGCCGAAATTCACGCGGCGGTTGTTGTAGACCACGATGCCGTACAGCGTGGCGCGCTCGAGCGCGATCACCTCGGCGGCCTTCTTCTCCCAGTGCGGCTCAAGCAGCTGCGTCTTGATCACATGACCCGCAATCTGCGGCAGCCACTGCGGCTCGATGGCGGCGATGCCGCGCCCGTACAGCCGAGCCGTATCGACCAGTTCGGCGGCCATGATCCAGCGGCCCGGCTTCTTCGACAGGTTGACACCTGGGTGCCGATAGAAGCGAATGCCACGTGCGCCGAGGTACCACTCTTCGTCGTCGCTCTTGACACCGATGTTGCCGAGCAAGCCGGACAGCAGCGACAGGTGGAACTGCTCGTAGGTGGCCGGCGAGGCATTGAGCCGCCAGCCCTGCTCTGCCACCACGGTGAGCAACTGCGAGTGGATGTCGCGCCACTCGCGCACACGCCGTGGCGAGACGAAGTTCTCGCGCAGCAACTGCTCTTGCTTGCGCACGCTCAGCTTGTGTTCGCCGGTGTGCTCGGATGCGCCCGCCCCTCGCGCGGCTTCGAGCCACTTCCACAGCTTGAGATCGCCCAAAAATTCCGAGCGTTCGTCATCGAATTTCTTGTGCGCTGCGTCAGCGGCCTGCTGCGCCTCAAGCGGGCGGTCGCGCACGTCTTGCACGCTCATCGCACTGGCCACGATGAGCACTTCGGTGAGCGCCTGCCGCTCCCGCGCCTCGAGGATCATGCGCCCCACCCGCGGGTCCAACGGCAAACGAGCGAGCGACTCGCCCATCGGCGTGAGCTCATTGAACTCGTCCACCGCACCGAGTTCGGCCAGCAACTGGTAGCCGTCGGCGATCGCGCGGCGTGGCGGCGGCTCGATGAACGGGAAATCCTCGACCAGCCCCAGGCGCAGCGACTTCATGCGCAGGATCACACCTGCCAGCGACGAACGCATGATTTCCGGATCGGTGAATCTCGGGCGACCGGCAAAGTCCTTCTCGTCGTACAGCCGGATGCAAATGCCGTTGCTGACCCGTCCGCAGCGACCCGCGCGCTGATTGGCGGCGGCCTGGCTGGTCGGCTCGATCTGCAACTGCTCGACCTTGTTGCGGTAGCTGTAGCGCTTGACCCGCGCGGTGCCCGCGTCGATCACGTACTGGATGCCGGGCACGGTGAGCGACGTTTCCGCCACGTTGGTGGCCAGCACGATGCGCCTTGCGCTGTGCGGCTCGAAGATGAGGTCCTGCTCCTGCTGGCTCAGCCGCGCAAACAGCGGCACCACCTCGACGCCCGGCGGATGGTGCCGGCGAAGGTGATCGGCCGCGTCGCGGATCTCGCGCTCGCCCGGCAAGAAAACCAGCACATCGCCGCCACTGCCCGCACCACCACTCGCCCACAACTCGTCGACCGCATCGGCGATGGCATGGTTCAGGCCGTACTCGCGGCTTTCTTCAAACGGCCGCCAGCGCTGCTCAACCGGGAACAGCCGGCCCGACACCTGTATGACTGGGGCCGGCCCCTGCTCGCTGGCAAAGTGCTGCGCAAATCGATCGGCGTCGATGGTGGCCGAGGTCACGATCACTTTCAGATCGGGACGCCGCGGCAACACCTGGCGCAAGTAGCCCAGCAGGAAGTCGATGTTCAGGCTTCGCTCATGAGCCTCGTCGATGATGAGCGTGTCGTAGTCCCGCAGCAGAGGATCGGTCTGGGTTTCGGCGAGCAAGATGCCATCGGTCATCAGTTTGACGGTCGCCCCGGGCGACAGCCGATCCTGAAACCGCACCTTGAAACCCACCACCTCGCCCAGCGGCGAGTTGAGCTCCTGCGCAATGCGCTTGGCCACGCTCGATGCGGCGATGCGGCGTGGCTGCGTGTGGCCTATCAACCCGCGGCCGCCGGCACCGCGTCCGCGCCCGAGCGACATCGCGATCTTTGGCAACTGCGTGGTCTTGCCCGAACCCGTCTCGCCACACACGATCACCACCTGGTGAAGTTGAATTGCGGCGGCGATGTCATCGCGTCGCGCCGACACCGGAAGCGACGGCGGAAAGGTGATCTCGGGAACCGGATTGGCGACGGCCAATGACCTTGCTCGCGTGGAAGTCGTCATCGGGCCTTCATGCAAAATCGATGATTATTTCAAAGCGCCTTGATGAGCCTGGTTTTCCCTCACACGTTTGTTCCCTGGTTTCGCTCGGTTGCGCCGTACATCCACGCCCACCGCGGCAAGACATTCGTGGTGGCGATCGCTGGCGAGTTGATCGCAGCGGGCAAGCTCAACACCTTCGCACAAGATCTGGCGCTGCTGCATGCCATGGGCATCAAGGTCGTGCTGGTGCATGGCTTCAGGCCCCAGGTTGAAGAGCAACTGCTCGCCAAGGGCCAGACCTCGCGATTCAGCCACGGCATGCGGGTGACGGATGCCGTGGCACTCGACTGCGCCCAGGAAGCCGCCGGGCAACTGCGCTACGAGATTGAAGCCGCGTTCTCACAAGGTCTGCCCAACACACCCATGTCGGGCAGCCAGATCCGTGTGGTCTCGGGCAACTACATCACTGCCAAGCCCATTGGCATCGTGGACGGCGTGGACTTCATTCATACCGGAATGGTGCGCAAGATCGACGCGGTGGGAATCCGCCGCGCGGTGGACTTCGGCGCGTTGGTGATGCTGTCGCCATTCGGTTTTTCGCCCACCGGTGAGGCCTTCAATCTCAGCATGGAAGATGTCGCTGCCAGCACGGCGATTGCCCTGCAGGCCGACAAATTGATTTACGTCACCGAGGTCAAGGGAATACCTCTGGACAGCGCTGATCCTCAAAGCGAAATTGACCAGGAACTCACGCTGGCAGACGCCGAAAAACTGCTTGCTTCCTTACCCAATCCACAGCAACCCACGGACACGGCTTTTTATCTGCAACACGCGGTGCGCGCGAGCAAGAGTGGTGTCGACCGGGTGCACATCATTCCCTACTCGGTGGATGGTTCGGTTTTGATCGAATCATTCACGCACGACGGCGTGGGCACGATGATCGTCGACGAGAAACTTGAAAGCCTGCGCGAGGCCACCTCCGATGACCTTGGCGGCGTTTTACAGTTGATCGAGCCGTTCGAAAATGACGGCACACTGGTAAAACGTGATCGCACTGAAATCGAGCGGGATATTGATTTCTACTCGGTGATCGAGCACGACGGCGTGATATTCGGGTGCGCTGCGCTTTACCCATACCCCGAAAAGCAAACCGGCGAGATGGCCGCGCTCACGGTCAGCGCGAATGTGCAGGGCCAAGGCGATGGCGAGCGCATCCTCAAGCGCATCGAGCAGCGCGCCAGGGCACAGGGTCTGAGCACCATATTTGTTCTCACCACGCGAACCATGCACTGGTTCATCAAACGCGGTTTTGCGCCGGTGAGTCCTGACTGGCTGCCAGAGGCCCGTCAGAAAAAATACAACTGGGACCGGCGCTCGCAGGTGCTGGTCAAGACCTTGGTTTGAGGTTCGTCCGATATGCGCGCCGTCAAGACTTGTCGATCCATTCCTTGCCCCTGAATTCCGGAGATTTCCATGTCACGTAACGTCAACTGCATCCACCTGAACAAGTCTGCCGAGGGTTTGGATTACGCACCCTACCCTGGCGACCTGGGAAAGCGCATATACAACGAAGTGAGCAAAGAGGCTTGGCAATTGTGGTTAAAGCACCAGACGATGCTGGTCAATGAAAATCGCCTGAACCTTGCAGATCTGCGCGCACGGCAATATTTGGCACGTCAGATGGAGAATTTTTTCTTTGGCGGTGGTGCCGAACAACCGGCCGGATACGTGCCGCCTGCTGCGTGAACATACGTAAATCACAAAACCATTCCCACCAGATCTTTTTTGTTCGCGCCCGGTATTCAAACCACCTTTCAGATGCTCCTATAATGCAGTGCGACTTGGCTGGTTTTGTTTTCAACACATGACCGCTTGTCGAACTTCAATAATCGATGCCTGAAAGGATGAGCTCATGTCAAGCTTGAAAGATTTGCTGGATCGCAAAGCAGCACTCGAAAAAGAAATCGAGTCAACCCGCCGCGAAGAGTTGGCTGGTGCCATTGCCAAGGTCAAGGCACTGATGCAGGAATTCGGGCTGACGGTCGCTGACATCTCATCGAAGTCTTCGGTACGCCCACCCAGCACGACCAAGGGTGGCAAGGTTGCCGCCAAGTACATCAACAAGGCCACCGGGGATTCCTGGAGCGGCCGTGGCCTGCAACCCAAGTGGCTCAGGGCCGCGCTGGAATCGGGCCGCAAGATCGAGGAATTCAAGGTCTGATACCTTTCACGCAAGCCGGGCGCGAGTGCGCCCGGCTTGGGTTTGAAGGCAGACTTCAGCGAGCGCACCCTGCCCTGCCATCAGGGACAGTGCACCAAGTGCGCACCGCTAAACTGGCTGAGTGATCCCGCCGTCATTCATCCAGGACCTCTTGAGCCGTGTCGACATTGCCGAGGTTGTCGGCAGACACGTCACGCTGAGGAAAGCGGGCGCAAACCACATGGGTTTGTGCCCCTTTCACGGCGAAAAATCCCCCAGCTTCGCCGTCAGTCCCTCTCGCCAGACTTACCACTGCTTCGGCTGCGGGGTCCACGGCAACGCCATCGGCTTCTTGATGGAGCACCTTGGCATGGGCTTCGTGGATGCCGTCAGCGACCTATCTCAAGCCGTGGGGCTGGCGGTGCCCAAGGACGAACGCTCGCCCGAAGAACGGGAGCGTTTCGCCAAGCTCAAAGAACACCAGGTCACGCTTTCGGATGTCTTGAAGAGGGCCAGCGACCACTACCGCAAGCAGCTCAAGTCGAGTGCACGTGCCATCGAGTACCTCAAGCGGCGCGGGCTCAGCGGTGAAATCGCAGCACGCTTTGCCATGGGGTATGCGCCTGAAGGATGGCGTGCGCTGGCCAGCGCCTTCGCGCACTATGACGATCCCCTGCTGGAAGAAAGCGGTCTGGTCATTTCGCAAGCAGCGGATCAAGAAGGCTGCAGCGACGTCAAGCGCTATGACCGCTTTCGCGATCGCATCATGTTTCCGATCCGGTCGGTTCAAGGCGATGTGATCGGCTTTGGCGGACGGGTGCTTGATCAGGGCGAGCCGAAGTACCTGAATTCGCCCGAGACGCCCGTGTTCAGCAAGGGCCGTGAGCTGTACGGCCTGTTTGAGGCCCGCAGCGCCATTCGCCAAAGCGGCTACGTTTTGGTGGTCGAGGGTTACATGGATGTGGTGGCACTCGCGCAACTGGGTTTCCCCAATGCGGTGGCCACGCTGGGCACTGCCTGCACCGCAGAGCACATTCAAAAACTGTTTCGCTTCACCGAATCGGTGGTCTTCAGCTTTGACGGCGATGCCGCCGGGCGACGAGCCGCCGGGCGTGCGCTCGAGGCTGCCTTGCCCCATGCGTCAGACACCCGCAGCGTGCGCTTTCTGTTTTTGCCGGCCGAGCACGACCCGGATTCCTACGTCCGAGAGTTCGGCACCGACGGCTTCGAGCAGTGTGTGCAGCAGGCTGTGCCTTTGTCTCGGCAGCTCATCAGCGTCGCGCAAGAAGGCTGCGACATGGCATCCGCAGAAGGCCGCGCCCGATTTCTCGCCATGGCGCGTCCACTGTGGTCTGCCTTGCCCGATGGCGCCTTGAAGCGGCAGCTGCTGGGCGATCTCGCGGTCGAGTCCCGGCTTGATGCCAGCGAGCTTTCGCAGATGTGGCAAGTCAGCACGAACACGCCGCGTGCGCCCAGTTCGCGCGGCGAATCGCGCTCACCGCGCCTGACTCGCAAGGTCCGCCAAGGTGCTGCCAACCATCTCGATCGCGCGCTGTGGCTGCTGATGCAGCGTCCCGAGTTGTGGTGGGAACTTGATGGCGAAGCGCACGATTTGCTGGCCGATCAGGCCGCCCCCTACGGCTCACTTTTTGGATGCCTCGAACGCACGATTCATGAGCAAGGTGCGCTGTCGCCGACATCGCTGTCTGACGAATTCGCGCTCGAAGCCCAAACCGACGCCCAAGCCCAAAGCGTCGTTGAACGCATCGCAGGGTTCCATCCGCCAGAGTCCATCACCGACCTCAAGCACCAGCTGATCTTGGTGCTCGACCACCTGCGGCTGCGCGATGTCGACAGCGAGCTCAGCTTGCTGTTTGAATCGGGAATGACATCTCCCGACATTCAAACGCGCAGCGCAGAACTGCTGCAAAGCCGAACCCGCTTGCGTGCCCGACTGGCCGAGACCACGCCTGTTCAATGGTGAAAGCGCCTTGCTGCCTCAGCCTCATCCGAAGCCAGCCCGCGAAATTCGGCCCGGTATAATCCGATTCATCAGATCGCAGGCGTTCGCCAACGTTTCAGATCGCCGGGATGCTCGATGCATCCGAGCTTCAAAACTCCGGCATCTCTCGAAATCATCGGTCTGAGACCCTCGCGGGTTTTCTCTGAATCCGGCTCCATCTGCTGACAGTTCTTGAGGTTCTCTCAGCGTGACGAACACACCGGAATTTCAATGATCAACGCCTTGCCGGATGAGCACGCCGGCACCATCTCCACGGGCCGGGTCACCGACTCGCCAACCATTTGAGGACTTGCATGACCGCAAAGAAGAGCGCGCCGACGTCGGCTGTGAAGGAAGCTGGTGCAGCCAAGGCAGCTGCCAAGAAAACCGACGACTTGAACCTTGAGGTGCCAGCGGCCAAAAAGGCCGCTGCAAAGCCAGCAGCCAAGTCTGCAGACGCTGTCGTCGCCAAGCGCGGTCGCAAACCCACCAAGGTGGCGGAAAAGAAAAAGCCCGAGGTCGTTGAAGAAGATTTCTCCGACATCGAGGCCGATCTCGAAGGCGAGCCTGAAGCCGAGGCCGAAGTCACCGAAGGCGTTGAAGACGCCGGCGCCAAGACCAAGGAAAAGCCTCTGCGCATGAAGGTCTCCAAGGCCAAGGAACGTGCGCTGATGCGCGAGTTCGGGCTGGACGAAACCGCGCTGTCCGAAGAAGAAGTCGCCAAGCGCCGCCAGGAGCTCAAGACGCTCATCAAGATGGGCAAGACGCGCGGCTTCCTGACGCACCAGGAAATCAACGACCACCTGCCCGAAAAGCTCGTCGACGCTGAAATCCTCGAGGCCATCGTGTCGATGCTCAACGACATGGGCATCGCGGTGTACGAGCAGGCACCCGACGCTGCCACGCTGCTGATCGCCGGCGGTGGCACCACCACCGCCACCGAGGAAGAAGCCGAGGAAGCTGCTGAAGCTGCGCTGTCCACCGTCGACTCCGAATTCGGCCGAACGACCGACCCGGTGCGCATGTACATGCGCGAGATGGGCACCGTCGAGCTGCTCACGCGTGAAGGCGAAATCGAGATCGCCAAGCGCATTGAAGGCGGCCTGCAGGCCATGATGGTCGCGATCAGCGCATCGCCCACCACGATCGCCGAGATCCTGAACTACGCGGATCGCATCGGCGCAGGCGAGATGACCATCTCAGAGGTGGTCGACGGTTTCGTGTCCGAAGGCGAGGCCGACGACTACGTGGCCGAAGAAGACGTGGACTTCTTCGACGAGGAGGACGATGACGACGGCAACGGCGGCAGCCGCGCGCTGACCAAAAAGCTCGAAGAGCTGAAAACGCAGGCGCTGGCCAAGTTCGTCAACCTGCGCATCAACTTCGACAAGATGCGCAAGGCCTTCGAAAAAGAAGGCTACGAGTCACCCGCCTACAGCCGCGCTCAGCAGGCCATCAGCAACGAGTTGATGTCCGTGCGCTTCACCGTGAAGACGATTGAAAAGCTGTGCGGCATCCTGCGTTCGCAGGTCGATGACGTGCGCCGCTATGAGCGCGAGCTGCGCAAGATCCTGGTCGACAAGTGCGGCATGCCGCAGGACCACTTCATCAAGAACTTCCCGCCCAACATCCTGAACCTCAAGTGGGCTGAAAAAGAAGTCGCCTCCGGCAAGTCTTACAGCGCGGTGCTGGCTCGCCACCTGCCGCCGGTGCAAGAGCTGCAAAAGAAGCTGGCCGACCAGCAAGCGCGCGCCGTGGTGCCGCTCGATGATCTGAAGAAGATCAACAAGAAGATGAACGAGGGCGAAAAATCCTCGCGCGACGCCAAGAAGGAAATGATCGAGGCCAACTTGCGTCTGGTGATTTCCATCGCCAAGAAGTACACCAACCGCGGGCTGCAGTTCCTTGACCTGATCCAGGAAGGCAACATCGGCCTGATGAAGGCGGTCGACAAGTTCGAATACCGCCGCGGCTACAAGTTCTCGACCTATGCGACCTGGTGGATCCGCCAGGCCATCACCCGCTCGATCGCCGATCAGGCCCGCACCATCCGCATCCCGGTGCACATGATCGAGACCATCAACAAGATGAACCGGCTGTCGCGCCAGCACTTGCAGGAGTTCGGCTTCGAGCCCGACGCGCCCACGCTGGCGCTGAAGATGGAGATCCCCGAAGACAAGATCCGCAAGATCATGAAGATCGCGAAGGAGCCGATCTCGATGGAAACACCCATCGGCGACGACGACGACTCGCATCTGGGCGACTTCATCGAAGACACCAACAACACCGCGCCGATCGATGCCGCAATGCAAGCCGGTCTGCGCGATGTGGTGAAAGACATCCTCGACAGCCTCACGCCGCGCGAGGCCAAGGTGCTGCGCATGCGTTTTGGCATCGAAATGCAATCCGACCACACGCTCGAAGAAGTCGGCAAGCAGTTCGACGTGACCCGCGAGCGCATTCGCCAGATCGAAGCCAAGGCGATTCGCAAGCTCAAGCACCCGAGCCGCTCGGACAAGCTGCGCACCTACCTCGACAACCTCTGAGCCCGGTTCCCGTGCAGCCCGAAGTACCGTCACAAGATGACTCGCTCGGGCTGCACGCAAGCTGAAAGCACGCCTCACGGCCGCAGTTCCCCATGAGCCAGCCTGCCGTACGACACGTTGTGTTCGCCGACCTGCGCAGCAGCACGGGGCTGTATGAATTGCTGGGCAATGCGCACGCCGCGCAACTGGTGTCGCGCACCGTCGCCGAGCTTGGCAAGACGATTTCGGCGCACGGCGGGCTGCTGGTCAAGACGCTGGGCGATGGCCTGATGGCCATCTTTGAAAATCCGGCCATGGCACTGCGCGCAGCAGTGCAAATGCATCAGTCGCTGGCGATCATCAGCCGCGACGGGTGGCCCGACCTCTCGTCAGAGCATCAGGCGCTGCGGCTGCAGGTGGGCATGGCGTGCGGCGAAGTGGTTCAAGTCGGCGAGGACTTTTTCGGCGATGCCGTCAACATCGCCGCGCGCCTGCTCGAGCATGCCAGCGACAACGAAACACTGGTCACTTCGACGGTCGTGGAAACGCTGCCGGCACACGAGCGATTGCGATTGCGGCGTCTGGACCGACTGCAGTTGCGCGGACGGGTCGAACCGGTTGAGGTCTTCGTGCTTGAGGAGCATGACTTCACAGACCTGAGCGCCACCTTGTTCGGCAGCCTCATCCCGTCGACACAGCCCGATGGATTGCGGCTGGTCTGGCAAGACAGGGTCTGCGACTTCTCAACCGCAGACATTCCGGTGGTGATCGGCCGCAGCGAACTGTCGTCGTGCCGCATCGACGACACCCGGGTGTCTCGCTCACACGCTCGCATCGAATGGCACGGCGGCGCTTTTCAGTTGATTGACCTCAGCTCCAACGGAACCTACGTGCGCTTCGCAGGCGATGGCTCGGTGATCAACCTCAGGCGCGGCAACTGCACCTTGCACGGCAGCGGCGTCCTCAGCCTGGGCGCGTCTCCAGACGATCCGTCAGCGCCTTGCGTGCGCTTTGAAATCATGCACAGCGGCGACCCGCGGGGTCGATAATTTCATGCTGAATCTCAATCCCACAGCGCATGCCATTCGCTCCTGAACCTGTCCACGAACACGGCAAGTCCCCGGCGGCGTCCACAGCGGTGCTGCTGTGCAACCTCGGCACGCCCGATGCGCCGACGGCACCCGCGCTGCGGCGCTACCTGAAGGAATTCCTCAGCGACCACCGAGTCGTCGAAATCCCCAAGCTCGTGTGGTGGTTCATCCTCAACGGCATCATCCTGCGTGTGCGCCCCAAGCAGTCGGCCGCCAAGTACGCCACCGTGTGGACCGACGAGGGCTCGCCGCTCAAGGTGTGGACCGACAAGCAAGCCGCGTTGCTGCAGGGCTATCTGGGCGAACGCGGCTACCGCGTGATGGTTCGTCCGGCCATGCGCTATGGCTCGCCCGCCATCGCCAGCGTGCTCGATGAGTTGAAGCAAGCCGGCGCCACCCGCGTGCTGGTGCTGCCGCTGTATCCGCAGTACTCGGGCCCGACCACCGCCAGCGTGTGCGACGCGGTCTACGCCTGGGGCCAGCGCGTGCGCCGCCTGCCAGAATTTCGTTTCGTCAACGAGTACCACGACGACCCGGCCTACATCGACGCACTGGCCAAGCAGGTCACCGACCACTGGCAACAAAACGGCCGCCCGGATCGCCTGGTCATGACCTTTCACGGCGTGCCGCGCCGCACGCTGCTGCTGGGCGACCCCTACCACTGCCAGTGCCAGAAGACGGCGCGCTTGCTGGGCGAGCGTCTGGGTCTGCGCAAGGACGAAATGGTGGTCACCTTCCAAAGCCGCTTCGGCAAGGCTGAATGGCTGCAGCCCTACACCGAGCCCACGCTGGTGGCGCTGGCCGCGCAAGGCGTCAAGCGAGTCGACATCATGTGCCCTGGCTTCACTTCAGACTGTCTCGAAACGCTGGAAGAAATCGCCCAGGAAGCGCGCGACGCCTTCATCGGCGCCGGCGGCCAGGAGTTCAACTACCTGCCCTGCCTCAACGATCAGCACGAGTGGATGCTGGCGCTGACCGGCATTGCGATGAAGCACCTGCAAGGCTGGGATTGCATGACTGCGCCGGATGCGAGCGCACTCGCCGAACAACGCGAGCGCGCCATCGCGCTTGGGGCCGATCGATGAGTGCTTCGGGCTGCGAGCGCTGCCGAAGGGCACGCCCTTGAGGCTTGACAAGTGGCTGTGGGCCGCCAGGTTCTACAAGACGCGCAGCCTGGCCACCGACGAGATCGGCAAGGGCCGCGTCAGCGTCAACACCCAATCGGCCAAGCCCTCGCGCGAAGTGCGCGTCGGTGACCACATCGAGCTGCGCCAAGGCCCGCTGGTGCGTTGCGTGGTGGTGGCAGGCCTGAGCGAGGCTCGTGGCCCAGCGCCGGTGGCACAAGCGCTCTACGCCGAAACCGAAGAAAGCATCGCCGCGCGTGAGAAAGCCGCCCGGGAACGCCGCGAGTCCCCCGAACCCGCGCTGGCCATCGACCAGGGCCGCCCTACCAAACGCGACCGCCGTCAACTGTCCGACTGGAACCGCTGGAGCGCGTCGATCGACGGGGAGTGATTCACGACCGGTCGCTTGGCCGGGCTCGAGCAGAGTCAAACCGGCGCGTTCATCAGTTCGCTCAGAACCTGACGGTAACGCGGCAGCGTGACCCGTCGCAGGTCGCACCTATCGACCGCCGTGGCGCGAGCGCGCTCACGCAAGGCACCATCCGTTCCACGGGCGTCGAGCGTGGTGGCGATGGTGCGCGCCAGGGCATCCACGTCAAAGAAGTCGACCAGCGTGCCGTTGACGCCATGCTCTACAAAGTCTTGCACCGGCCGGGTGGCGCTGCCGATCACGTGGCAGCCCGCGCTCATCGCCTCAAGGCAGCTCCACGAAAGCACGAACGGATAGGTCAGGTACACATGTGCCGCCGACACCTTGAGCACGTTCAAAAACTGCGCATAAGGCAAGCGCCCCAGAAAGTGCACGCGCGACGCATCGATGCGGCCGCTCACCTCATCCAGATAGATCTGCTTCCAGGTCTGGCCTGCCGGAGCCGGCGCGCCGTAGCTCACCGAGTCACCACCGACGATCAGCACCTGCGCGCCAGGGTGCGCAGCCAGCAGCGCCGGCAAAGAGCGCATGAACACGTGGTAGCCGCGGTAAGGCTCGAGGTTGCGGCTGACAAAGGTGACCACCGGGTCGCCCGCGCGCAGCACGGTGCCGTCGGGCAAGCGCACGGCAGCCTGGGCGTCGGGCGTCACCGCGTCGGTGTCGATGCCGTCAAACAACTCGATCACGCGCGGCTGAAACGCCGTGGGCAGACATTCACGCTGCCAGGCCGTGGGCGCAATGCCCAGGTCCATCGAGTTCATCGCCGACAGCAGCGAGGCGTTCTTGACGTGCAGCCTTGCGCCCGGCAGTGCACCGGTCGTCGGGAACTCGGGATCGAACCCCACATCGCCGCCCTCGGCCCAGTAGAAGTACTCGAGCAGGCACACCAGCCGGCACGCCGGCCACACATCCTTGATGAACAGCGCCTCGCCCCAGCCCGGGTTGGCAATCACCAGATCGGGCACAAAGCCCTTCTTGCGCAGCTCGATCATCGCCAGCGCGGCGGCCTCACCGCGAATGACCTTGACCTCGAAGTCCTGCGTCAGCATCTGCACGCCGGCAGGCAGCGTGCGCTTGGGCTGGTACGGGTGCAGCGTGACGCCCTGGCACGGCTGGCCGCTGATGGCCAGCGCGTGAACCTCATGCCCCGCAGCGGCGAGCGCCGGTGCGAGGTGCCTGAACTGTCCGGGGAAGTTCTGGTGAACGAAGAGGATCTTCAAATCGACGGGCCTGTGCAAATGCTTGTGGAGTTTTACCCGCCGCATGACCCGGTTCGCAAGCCACTTCGAGTCGGTGCCGACAGGCAGCTGCTTGGCGCAAGCGCTGTCCCCAGGGCGGAGTCCGATGTGCGGAGATTTCAATTTGAGGTCTGGCCCTTGAACTCTGGCCGTTCGCCCCCTCATTGCGTGAAGGAGGAAAAAAGCCAACATGACCGCACCCGATCCCCATCAAGATCCATTGGCGCAGCCCGAGCCGAGCGCAACGCAATCGCAGGGCGCTGAGGCGCCGCAAGATCCATCAGCCGAGCTGACTGAACTGAAAGCCCGTCACGCCGAGGTGTCTGACGCCTACCTGCGGGCCAAGGCCGAGACCGAGAACATCCGCAGGCGCTCCGAGGAAGAAATTTCGAAGGCGCGCAAGTTCGCCATCGAAGGCTTTGCCGACAGCCTGCTGCCGGTGAAAGACAGCCTGGAAGCGGCGATTGCCCTGCCGGGGGCCACACCAGAGCAGTTGCTCGAAGGCGTGCACGCCACGCTGCGGCAGCTGTCTGCGGCGCTCGAGCGCAACCGCGTGATCGAAATCAACCCGGCCGCGGGCGTGGCGTTTGACCCGCACCAGCATCAGGCCATCAGCGTGGTGCCGGCCGAGCAAGAGGCCAACACCGTGGTGGCCGTGCTGCAAAAGGGCTACCTGATTTCAGACCGCGTGCTGCGCCCGGCGCTGGTCACGGTGACCGCGCCCAAGTAGCGCGACAACCCCATCGGTGGGGCCCGATTGACGGGCCGCCCCTTGAAATATCCCGAGTCGTCCAAACCTCGACTCCCATACAGATTCAGATTTCAGGAGATTTCCAAATGGCAAAAATCATCGGCATTGACCTCGGCACCACCAACTCTTGCGTGTCGATCATGGAAGGCAACACCACCCGCGTGATCGAAAACAGCGAGGGTGCGCGCACCACGCCGTCGATCGTGGCGTATCAGGAAAGCGGCGAGATCCTGGTAGGTGCCTCGGCCAAGCGCCAGGCTGTGACCAACCCGCGCAACACGCTGTACGCGGTCAAGCGCCTGATCGGTCGCAAGTTCACCGAAAAAGAAGTGCAAAAGGACATCGACCTGATGCCCTACACGATCGCCGCGGCCGACAACGGCGACGCCTGGGTTGAAGTGCGCGGCCAGAAGATCGCGCCGCAGCAAGTCAGCGCCGAGATCTTGCGCAAGATGAAGAAGACTGCCGAGGACTACCTGGGCGAGACCATCACCGAAGCGGTGATCACCGTGCCGGCTTACTTCAACGACGCGCAACGCCAGGCCACCAAGGACGCCGGGCGCATCGCCGGTCTGGACGTCAAGCGCATCATCAACGAGCCGACCGCCGCTGCGCTGGCCTTCGGCCTCGACAAGAACGAAAAGGGCGACCGCAAGATCGCTGTCTATGACCTGGGCGGCGGCACGTTTGACGTGTCGATCATCGAGATCGCCGACGTCGATGGCGAAAAGCAGTTCGAAGTACTGTCGACCAACGGCGACACCTTCCTGGGCGGCGAAGACTTCGACCAGCGCATCATCGATTTCATCATCGCCGAGTTCAAAAAAGAGCAAGGCGTGGACCTGGGCAAGGACGTGCTGGCCCTGCAGCGCCTGAAAGAAGCCGCCGAAAAAGCCAAGATCGAGCTGTCGAGCGGCGCACAGACCGACATCAACCTGCCTTACGTGACCGCCGATGCGTCGGGCCCTAAGCACCTGAACATCAAGCTCAGCCGCTCGAAGCTCGAAGCCCTGGTTGAAGACCTGATTGAGCGCACGATCGCTCCGTGCCGCATCGCCATCAAGGACGCCGGCATTGCCGTGGGCGCGATTGACGACGTGATCCTGGTCGGCGGCATGACCCGCATGCCCAAGGTGCAAGAAAAGGTCAAGGAGTTCTTCGGCAAGGA